>Ga0265297_10000692_pt1 | contig 93642 bp, 90 predicted proteins | sample Munlanlwell13791_FD_192502 | JGI IMG/M metagenome (GOLD analysis project Ga0265297, IMG submission 192502) | Leachate microbial communities from a municipal landfill in Southern Ontario, Canada - Leachate well 137-91 | ecosystem: Engineered > Solid waste > Landfill > Unclassified | place... | reverse complement strand
GGCTTTTGATTTATCCGACATCATCACCATGACTTCAGGTGTCGGTCCGATAAATTTAATCCCGTGGTGGGTACAAATTTCAACAAAATGTTGATTTTCAGACAAAAATCCGTATCCCGGAAATACCGCATCGCATCCACTGATTTCACAGGCTGCAATGATTGCGGGGATATTGAGATAACTTTGAGAGCTTGGAGCGGCACCGATACAAATAGCCGCATCCGCAAGTTTTAAATACGAGGCATCTTTATCGGCAGTCGAATAGACCGCAACCGCTTCTTTTCCCATCTCTTTGATTGTACGGATGGCACGAAGGGCGATTTCGCCCCTATTCGCGACTAAAATACGTTTGAGTTCCGCCATGGTTAAAGCTTCTCAACCGCAAAAAGTGGCATATCATATTCAACTGCCTGAGAATCGGAAACCAAAACACTAACAATTTTACAGTCGAATTCAGCTTCAAGCTCATTCATAATTTTCATCGCTTCGAGAATACCGATGACTTGCCCTTTTTTAATGCGGTCGCCCACTTTTACAAACGGAGCCGAATCCGGAGAAGGGGCAGAATAAAAGGTCCCTACCATCGGAGAAAGAATCATATCCCCGGTGTGAACCGCTGCTGCAGGGGCTGCAGATTCTGCGGCAACCGCTTGTGCAGCCGAAGCCGCTGCTACTGCAACCGGAGCTGCCATCATTGGTGCGGCAACCGCACCGATATTTTTTTCAAGTTCAATAGAAAAAGCGTCTTGAGTAATTTTTAATTTTGAAAGGGTACTGGCATCAAACTCTTGCAAAAGAGCTTTAATTTGTTTCATATCCATCGGAAGAATGCTCCTAAAAGTAGGGTAATAGATGTGTTATACTACCACAAATAAAATTAACAACGGATTGAATATGGGTCTAAAAAGCGATAGATGGATACGGGAAAAGGCATTAAAAGAGGGGATGATCTCCCCATTTTGCGAAGATCAGGTAGGTTTGGGCGTCGTCAGTTACGGCCTTAGCTCATACGGGTATGACATCCGTGTGACGAATGAATTTAAAATTTTTACCAACCTCAACTCTACCGTTGTCGACCCGAAACATTTTGATGATATGAATGTCGTCGATTTTACGGGCGATGTCTGTATTGTCCCGCCGAACTCGTTCGCATTGGCACGAACCGTGGAATATTTCAAAATTCCCCGTGATGTCTTGGCCATCTGTTTAGGGAAGTCAACGTATGCCCGATGCGGTATTATTGTCAATGTTACTCCGTTTGAACCGGAATTCGAAGGGCATATCACAATCGAAATTTCCAATACCACCCCTCTTCCGGCAAAAATATATGCCAACGAAGGGATAGCACAGGTACTCTTTTTACAAGGCGACGATATGTGCGAAACAAGCTATAAAGACAAAAGCGGCAAGTATCAGGGGCAAGAGGGGATCACTCTTCCGCGGATTTTAAATTAAGTAGTGGTATAATTCCGATAAATTTCCATGCAAGGACTCCCGAATGTTGCACGAATACCGCGATGTAATTACCCATATGAAACAAAACGATGCGGCTAATGCCCACTTTTTGAAAATTTTTGATCGTCATAACGATCTAGACAACCAAATCGCCAAAGCTGAAAATGGTGAAGTGCCAATGACCGATCTTGAGCTTGAAAAACTCAAAAAAGAGAAATTGTTGTTGAAAGACGAAGCGTATGCAATGATCATCGCCTACAAAAAAGAGCACAGCCTTTAATTCTTACGATATTTGAACGCCAAAGGAATAAACCCCTTTGGCTACGCGCCTCTTCGAGGTAGACTTTCCCTTCTTAAATTTCTTCTAAATTTACTTTTTAGCTTTAACTCGATACGATTTATTTTTTTCAGAATATTTGTCCAATGAGGTACGCATGACCACTTCGTATACCGCCTTAGCTGATTTCGGACGGGCGCTGCTTAAGCGTCCGGCATTATCAGAAGGTCTTCCGATGATATCCGAGTATGCCAAACAAGTAAGTAAAGCGGAAAGATGCTCTATTTTTATCTATAATCCGAAAATCCAAATGCTTTGGACAACTTTGGCCGACGGGATTGAAAAAATCATGGTCCATGTTAATGACGGGATCGTCGGACATACCGTCAAAGAGGGGAAACCCATTTTAGTCAATAACCCCTATGAAGATGAGCGTTTTCTGCCTACCATAGATACTAAAACCGGTTTTGTGACCGAAAACATCGCTTCTATCCCTATCTTCGATTCCAATCGACGCATCATCGGTGTTTTTCAGCTCCTCAATAAACCCGGAGGATTTTCACCGGAAGACATTAAATTTATGATTTTTTTTGCCCACTATATCAGCGGATATCTTGAACTGGCCATGCTTTTCGATGATCAAACGGCTTTACTGGCGAAAGGGATAGAATGAGTTTGGAAATTTACAAACGGATTGCCGATTTCGGTAAAAAGCTTGGTGAGCTCAATGAGCTTGAAAAAACGCTGCCGGCAATCTCGGAAGAGGCAAAAGCGATTGTGAATGCGGAGCGGTGTTCTATTTTTATGGTCGATTATCCGGGAGAAATGCTTTGGACGAAACTCAGTGACGGCGTAGGACGAATTGCGATCAGTATTCATTCAGGTATTGTAGGAGATACGGTTCGGAAAAAAACTGCCCAAATGGTCAATAACCCCTATGAAGACAGCCGTTTCTTAGCCAAAATCGATGAAAAAAGCGGCTTTCTGACCCGAAATATCCTCGCGACCCCTATCTTCAACTCACAGCAAGAGGTTATAGGGGTCATTCAACTGCTCAACAAATATCACGGTGAGTTCGATGAAAAAGACGAAGGGATAATGAATTTTTTTGCCAACTACATCAGCGGCACACTGGAGTTAGCACTGCTGATAGAGAAAAAATAAGACTACAATAACTCTCGCTTAATCCAATGGCTGAGGACGTACAAGCCCCATACGTGCTGTTTAAATTTTCCGCGACGGGCCATATCAATATAATTCTCCACCTCTTCCGGATAAAATAGTCCCGTTTTCTCATTGACTTCACGTATCAACTCTATTCTTCCCGATGCAATCAGCCACTCCATATAAGGGTTTGCAAACCCTTTTTTCTTCCGATCGATAATCTCATCACCCAGATAATTTCGGGCAATTTGTTTGAGGAGTGTTTTCGTCCCGCCCGTGCCGATTCGAAGCATCGGGTCAACCGTTAATACCATTTCAGCGAGACGATGGTCCAAAAACGGCGTGCGAGCCTCGATCGTATGGGCCATTGAGACCCGATCCAGCTTCATCAAAAAATGTTCTCCGACAAAAAGCTTCAAATCGATCATACTGTACCAAACACTTGGATGTTCATGCGCGCTTTGCTCGAACATTCGACGATAACTCTCCAAAAAACGTAATGATTCATTATCGCGGACATTCCGGCGGAAGAGTTTATTTTGCTGCAAATCGGTAAATTTATCGCCCGAGGTACGAAACAACAGGGTATCGTCAAAAACCCGCTTGTACCATTCCCACTCCCGATTCATAGAAAAATGGCTGTGAAAATATTTTTTGAGCCAGTTTTTATGATGCAGCGATGCGGCTTTTTCGATATCAAGATATTCGAAATACTGTCGATATCCCAAAAACAGCTCGTCAGACCCTTCCCCGCTGAGGACGACTTTGTATCCCTCCGCGCCGATTTTTTTCATCAGCAGATAAAGAGGCAGTGCCGCGGGATCATTCAACGGCTCGTCCATGTGGGTTAAGAGTTCATCAAGAGATTCGTGAAAATCGTTTTGCGAAATAACGACTTCGGTATGATCAAGCCCCAAATATTGTGCCGTCATTGCCGCATTTTTACGTTCGTCATACGCATCGTATTCATTGTAGCCCAGCGTAAAGACGGGAAGCTGTTTCCCCTGACGTGACGCAATAGCGCAAATCATCGCGCTGTCCAATCCGCCGGAAAGCAAAGCGGCAATCGGTACTTCGGTATCCAAACGTACGGCAATAGCTCGATGAAGCTCCTCTTCAATCCTGCACAAGGCATCTGTATTATCGGTTATGGATGAAAGCGAAGTATCAAGCAGATTGTAATAACGGTGTTTGGTGATTTTCCCCTGCTCTGCGCAGAGCCACTCGCCGCTCTCTAATTTCTCTATCCCTTTATAAAAAGTATGAGGAGGAGTCGGGGCCAAAAAAGAGAGGTACGAATGGAGCGCTTCGTCATTCATTTGTACGGAGGACAAAAACGGTTTGATCGCTTTTATCTCCGAACCGAACACAAACGCTTCATTACTTTGGTGATAGAAAAGCGGTTTTTTGCCGAAGCGATCCCGAACCAGATAGCACTTATCCCCATCTATCAATGCAAAGGCAAACATCCCTTCCAGATACTCGACACACTGTATCCCCCAACACTCATACGCGGCCAATACGACTTCCGTATCGCTGGACGTTTCCCATTTTAAACCGCGCAACTGCTCTCTCAGTTGCGCATAATTATAAATTTCCCCGTTAAAACTGATAAGTACTTTGTCTCGGCGCATCGGCTGATGGGAACGGGGATGAACATCCGTGATGGAGAGGCGCTGGTGGGCTAAAAAAAGAGAATTTTGTTCAACAACCCCGCAATAATCCCGACCGCGGTGCTGCAACGTTTTTAGAGCTTCGCGTGCTTTAGAGGGGGAATAGTGACCGATAATTCCGAATACGCCGCACACGAAAAACCTTTTTTCGCAATTATACGCTTTTGTAGCCTAACAAAAGAAACGAAAATATTTTACTCAGTTTAAATATCTTATAATCTATCTTCAGTATTTTCATAAAATTAGTCAAGGAAAACAACTCTATTATGTATCTATTCACCTCAGAAGTCGTTAGCCCGGGGCACCCTGACAAATGTGCCGATATCATTGCCGACAGCATTGTTGATCGTCTTATTATCGGGGATCCTAAAAGCCGTGTTGCCAGCGAAGTATTCGTAGCCGGCAAGCATGTCATCATCGGCGGTGAAGTCACTTCTGCCGTTCAACTCAGCACAAAAGAGTATAAGCACATCGCTCTTGATGCTCTTAAAAAAATCGGATACAACGGTCATCCCCATTTTACTCGTGAAGAGTGTCTTCATCCCGATGATGTAGAGGTGCAGGTACTTCTTAACCGTCAGTCTCCCGATATTAATCAGGGGGTTGACCAAGAAGACGGTGAGACAGGTGCGGGAGATCAAGGGATTATGTTCGGGTATGCCGATTGCGAAACGGCCAACTACATGCCAAGCGCAATTACGTATGCGCGGATGCTGATGGAGAAAGTATACCACTATGCCCTAGCCCACCCTCATAAACTCGGTGTGGATATCAAAACCCAAGTGACGATGGATTACGGCTGCAAAGATAATTTTGAAAACTGTAACCCCCAAGCTATCCATACCATCGTCGTCTCCGCTCCGTGCGTCAATACGATGAACATCGAACAGGTACGCGAACTGATCATGGAATTGATCCTTGATACGGGATTGCCGACGAATCTTTTCGATCCTAAAGAGTGCATCATCCACATCAATCCGACAGGCAAATACGTCTCCCACTCAAGTCTGCATGACAGCGGCTTGACGGGACGAAAACTGATCGTCGACAGTTTCGGCGGATATGCCCCTATCGGCGGCGGTGCTCAAAGTTCTAAAGACTACACCAAGGTAGACCGTTCAGGTTTGTATGCCGGACGCTGGATCGCCAAACACATCGTAGCCTCAGGTCTTGCCAAAAAAGCAATCGTTCAGATCAGCTATGCTATCGGTGTTGCCAAGCCGACTTCGGTTGCCGTAGATACCAGCGGTACCTGTATCGATGGAGTTAATGATGATATCCTATCCTCGTTTGTACATGACAACTTCTCTCTCACCCCCAACTGGATCACCCGAAAATTTGATCTTGACCATCCGAGCGAAGAGACCTTCCTCTATGCCGATGTCGCGAGCCGAGGTCAAGTAGGGCAAAGTGATTATCCGTGGGAAAAATTGGACGAATTAGAAAAATTTGAAACGTTAAAAAAATAAATATTTATAATTTTTTAACCAAGAAAGCTGAAGCTAAAATGAAATTATTATGATTAATAAATTAAAAAACTTGCTCACACGTAGAGATAAAAGTATTTTATTAATACTATTGGTATTTTCTATTTTTATTTCAGCAATAGAAACTATCGGAATATCTATTATAATGCCATTTATAGCGATAGCAACAAATTTCGAACTCATACATTCAAACCAATATTATGCTCAAATGTATAAACTATTCGATTTTAAAAATGATGTTACCTTTGTTTTCTCATTTGGTGTGATATTAATTTTCTTTTATCTTTTTAGAAGTTTCATCAATTTATTTTATTTTTACTTGTTAAATAAATTTACTCAAGGTCGCTATCATCTTTTAGCATATAGCCTATTTGAAAATTATTTAGGAATGCCTTACAAAGATTTTATAGGTAAAAATTCATCTACATTGACAAAATCAATCGTTAATGAGGCATCGAATTTAACTCAGTTAATATCAGCAGTCTTATTTATGACAAGCGAAATTTTTGTGGTAATTTTTATATACTCAATGATGTTATATGTAAATTATAAAATAACACTTCTTTTAACAGTCGTATTAGTCTTAAATGGGTTCTTGATGATAAAAACTGTTTCTGTAAAAATTAAAAAAGCTGGGTCTACTCGAGCTGAAGTTCAAAAAAAATTTTATGAAATAATCAATAGAAGTTTTGGAAATTTTAAACTTATAAAAATTCAATCAAATGATAAAAAGATATTAACTGATTTTGCTGAAGCAAGCTTTACATATGCACAAGCAAATACAACTAATGCCACATTAAGTCAGGTACCAAGGCTATTTTTAGAAGCTGTTGGCTTCAGCATAATAATTTCTATCATATTATTTATTTTATGGAAATATGAAAATAATATATCCAGTGTTCTTTCTCTCATCTCTATGTTTGTTTTGGCTTTGTACCGTCTTATGCCATCAGTTAACAGGATAATTAGTAGTTACAATACCATTCAATTTAATTCTAAATCGCTTGAAATAATACATAATGACTTAATGTATGATAGTGAAAATTTAGGAAAAGAAAAAATATTGTTCAATAAAGAAATAATTATCGAAAATCTTACTTTTGAGTACGAGGAAAATAAACCCGTTTTGAAAGATATTAATCTGAAAATTAAAAAAGGTTCTAAAATCGCATTCATAGGCGAAAGCGGTAGTGGAAAAAGCACTTTGATAGATATTCTGATAGGACTTTATAAACCAAAAAATGGTTCAATTTTTTCTGATAAAATATCTATAAATGATGTAAATGTAAAATCATGGAGATCGAAAATTGGATATATACCTCAATCTGTTTACCTATTTGATGGAACAGTAGGTGAAAATGTAGTATTTGGCTCTTCATATGATAAAGAGATGGTTACGTATTGTCTCAAAAAAGCTAAAATTTATGACTTTTTAGAGAGTAAACATGGGCAAGACACCCTAGTAGGAGAGGGAGGCGTGATGCTTAGTGGTGGTCAAAAACAAAGAATTGCTATTGCAAGAGCCTTATATTTAGACCCTGAGATACTTGTTCTTGACGAAGCCACCAGTGCTCTTGATGATGAAACCGAAAAACAGATAATGAGTGAAATTTATGCTATAAGTGGAGACAAAACTTTGATAATAATAGCGCATAGGTTAACTACGCTTGATAGATGCGAGAAAATTTATACGTTAAAAGATGGAAGACTATTAAATGCTTAATATACTAAAACTTGTTGGACGAAGCGAAGAACTTTTTTTAAAAGATATAAATAAATACGGAAAAGATCTTAATAGCATAATTTCTAACTCTTCCTTTCTAGTCATAGGTGGGGCAGGCTCAATAGGGCAAGCCGTAACAAAAGAAATATTCAAACGTAGTCCAAAAAAGCTCCACGTCGTCGATATCAGTGAAAACAATATGGTTGAACTAGTAAGAGACATTAGAAGCTCTTTTGGATATATTAAAGGTGACTTTCATACTTATGCACTTGATATAGGGTCAATAGAATATGATGCTTTTATAAAAAATGACGGCAAATATGATTATGTTTTAAACTTATCCGCACTAAAACATGTTCGTAGTGAAAAAGATCCTTTTACCCTGATGAGAATGATTGATGTAAATATTTTCAATACAGATAAAACGTTGCAACAGTCTATCGAAAACGGTACGAAAAAATATTTTTGTGTCTCTACCGATAAAGCGGCAAATCCGGTAAATATGATGGGAGCAAGTAAGCGGATTATGGAGATGTTTTTAATGCGTCGAAGTAAAGATATCACCATTTCAACGGCACGCTTTGCTAACGTCGCATTTAGTGACGGCTCACTCCTTCACGGGTTTAATCAGCGAATTCGGAAACGACAACCGATTGTTGCCCCCAATGATATCAAACGCTATTTTGTTACACCTCAAGAATCGGGAGAATTATGCCTCATGTCGTGTATTTTTGGTGAAAACCGCGACATCTTTTTTCCAAAACTCAGTGAAGAACTTCATCTTACAACTTTCGCCGATATCGCGATTAAATATCTCAAAAATTTGGGGTATGAACCCTATTTGTGTAATGATGAAGACGAAGCTAGAAAGTTATCCAAAACACTACCCGATCAAGGAAAATGGCCGTGTCTATTTGGCGTCAGCGATACAACGGGAGAAAAAGATTTCGAAGAATTTTTTACCGATAAAGAGAAACTTGACATGAGCCGTTTCCATAATATTGGGGTAATCCAAAATGAACCAGTTTATGATGAAAAAAAATTAACCTATTTTAGCCAGATCATTCAATCACTGAAAGAAGAAAAATCATGGTCTAAAGAAGATATAGTCGAATTATTCCATACCATGATTCCTGATTTCGGTCATAAAGAGACCGGAAAATATCTCGATGGAAAAATGTAATGAGCTTTGAAGTTGTAACAAAATTCATTAAAAATACGTTTCAAACTGAAGCTTTCCTGCCACTTCATGAACCACGTTTTATCGGGAATGAAAAGGTATATTTGAATAACTGCATCGATTCTACGTTTGTATCAAGTGTCGGTCTATTCGTGGATCGGTTTGAGGCAGAGTTCGCAATGTATGTCGGCGCCAAATATGCTGTTGCAACCGTTAACGGCACTTCAGCATTGCATATTGCACTCATGTTAGCAAACGTTCAAAGAGATGATGAAGTGATAACGCAGCCTTTGACGTTTATTGCAACAGCAAATGCTATAAGCTATATCGGAGCGAAACCTGTATTTTTGGATGTCGACAAAGATACAATGGGGCTCTCACCTGATGCACTTCAAACATTTTTAGAAAAGCATTGTAAACTTCACGAATCTCAATGTATTAACAAGACAAGCGGAAAAGTGATTAAAGCGTGTGTCCCAATGCATACATTCGGGCATCCCTGCCGTATTGATAAAATCAAAGCAATTTGTGAGCAATGGTCTATCACATTGGTTGAGGATGCGGCTGAATCACTCGGAAGTTATTACCAAGATAAGCATACTGGTACATTTGGCCGATTAGGAACATTTAGTTTCAATGGAAATAAAATCATTACCAGCGGCGGCGGCGGCGTTATTGTTACCGATGATGAAGTATTAGCAGCTCGGGCAAAACATCTCACAACTACTGCAAAGATACCCCATAAATGGGAGTATGTCCACGATGAAATTGGGTATAATTATCGCCTACCGAATCTAAACGCTGCACTTTTATGTGCACAAATGGAAAATTTAGACCATTTTTTGGAAAATAAGCGTCTATTAGCATCCGAATACGAATCTTTTTTCGATGCTTCTTCAATTACATTTGTTAGAGAACCAGAGTACTCCCGATCAAACTATTGGTTACAGAGTCTAATTTTCAAAAATAGAGAAGAACGGGATGCATTTTTAAATTTTACCAATGAGAATGGGGTCATGACACGACCTATTTGGAGATTGATGAATAAACTGGAGATGTTTAAACAGTGTCAATGTGATAGTTTAGAAAATTCTTTGTGGCTTGAAGACCGAGTTGTTAATATACCAAGTAGTGTAAGAATATAAGAACAAAAAAATCTAAAAAAGTTAGTTATAATGGGGTAGGCTTTAAAAAAAAGGTATGAAATTATGAAACCATTGCAAAAAAATTGTAAAAAAACAAAGCAAAATATTATTATATTTGGCGCAAGTGGTCATAGTAGTGTTATTGTTGACATCATAGAAAAAGAAGATAAATATAATATTATTGGTTATATAGATAGCGACATAGAAAAATTAAATAAAAAGTTTTTAGGATACCAAATTTTAGGTACAAAAAAAGACTTGGTCTCTATCTGCAAAGAACATAATACATGTCAGGGGTTGATTGCTATTGGTAATAATTGGAAGAGATATACAGTAACGCAATCAATAAAAGAAATACTTCCTGATTTTGAATTTATTTCGATTATTCACCCTTCGGCAGAAGTTTCAAAAAGAGCCTCGATTGGTTCAGGAAGTGTAATAATGGCTGGATCAGTTGTAAATTCAAATGCCAAAATAGGGGATCATTGCATTCTCAATACGGGGTGCATAGTTGAACATGATTGTCGCATTGAAGACTACGCTAGCTTAGCACCAGGTGTTATAGTAGGAGGTAATGTTGCCATAGGAAACAATACAGCAGTTTCAATAGGAGCAGTAATAAAAAACAATATTATAATAGGAGAACATACTGTTATTGGAGCAGGTGCAATTGTATTGAATGACATAAGTAGTAATGTGGTGGCGTATGGAGTACCTGCAAAATTTGTACGGCAAAGAAATCAAGATGATGAATATTTAAGATGAGGAAAGAAATTAATGTCGAATTTAAATGAGATTAAAGAACATTGGGAAAACGAGGAGACTGTTTCTCTCAAAGACAAAAATTTACAAATACTAGAAAGAAAAATAATATTAGAACATTTGGAACAAATTCAACCATTGACAGTTGCCGATATTGGATGTGGTACAGGTGAAGATACAATCTACTTTTCCAAATACTGCAAAAAGCTTTTTGCATTTGATTACTCTTCAGCAATGTTAAAAAAAGCAAAAAAAAATTTAGAGAATGAAAAAAATATAGTTTTAAATGAACTAAATATTCTAGAAAATGATATTAAAGGCAATTTCGATACTGTAATTACAAAAAGAATGCTTATTAATTTGGGAAGTTTTGAAAATCAAATGATGGCAATAAAGAAAATTCACAATTCCCTAAATGAAAATGGATATTTTATTATGTTAGAAACCTCAAGTGATGGCTTGAAAAAGCTTAATAATTTACGGACAAAGTTTAATCTTGAACCGATCCAAGCCCCTTTTCATAACAATCCTTTTCCTATAGAAGAGTTAAAAAATGAATTAATGAAATATTTTACAATCGAAAAAATATCAAATTTTTCAACATATTTTTTTCTAACAAGAGTTTATAACCCATTAGTAAATGAAAAAGATTATTTTAAATTAGATGCTATAGCAAAAAATATAGCTGAAAATACAAAATTATTTGAATCAGAAATTATTGGCCCGCAATTTTGTTTGCTATTAAAGAAAAAATGAATAATATCAACAATACATTTATCATAGCAGAAGCCGGAGTAAATCACAATGGAGACATCACCTTAGCAAAAAAGCTGATAGATGTCGCATGTATGGCAGGAGCAGATGCAGTCAAATTTCAAACATTTAAAGCAACCAATGTAGTAAGTAAATATGCTCAGAAAGCAGATTATCAAAAAGAAACAACAAACAAAAGTGAATCACAATTCGAAATGATCAAAAAACTTGAATTAAATGAAAAAATACACAATGAACTTATCAGCTATTGTCACAGCAAAAATATTCTGTTTCTATCTACTCCTTTTGACATCGAAAGTATTGATTTATTGAATAAACTTGGGATGAAAATATTCAAAATTCCAAGCGGTGAGATAACTAATCTACCTTATCTTCGTCATATTGGTGCACTTGGAAAAGAAATCATTCTCTCTACAGGGATGGCGGATTTAGGTGAAGTTGAAGACGCTTTAGATATTTTAATTGCTTCTGGAACTCCAAAAGAGAATATCACTATATTACATGCGACAACAGAGTATCCTTGTCCAATTGAAGAAGTCAATCTACGAGCAATGCAAACCATATCAGAGGCTTTTAAGATCAGAGTAGGTTATTCAGATCATACTAATGGCATCGAAGTGCCTATAGCTGCAGTTGCAATGGGAGCAGTAGTCATTGAAAAACATTTTACACTCGATAACACAATGGAAGGGCCAGACCATAAAGCAAGTCTTGAACCTGAAGAACTAATCAAAATGGTGAAAGCAATTAGAAATATCGAAAAATCACTTGGTAGTGGTATCAAAAAACCGAGTGCAAGTGAAGTTAAAAATATTATAATCGCACGTAAAAGTATAGTAGCATCATGTCGGATTCGGAAAGGGGAAATGCTAACCAGTGATAATATCACAATAAAACGCCCCGGAAATGGTATTAATCCAATGCGTTTCGATGAAATTATCGGTTCTATCGCGTTAAAAAATTATTTGGAAGATGAGCTAATATGAAAAAAATTTGTGTCATAACCGGAACCCGTGCGGAGTACGGACTTCTATACTGGCTCATGAAAGAAATCGAAGCCCATCCGGAGTTAGAGCTTCAACTCATAGTGACAGGAATGCATCTTAGTCCAGAATTTGGTTTAACGTACAAAGAAGTTGAGAAAGATTTTACCATTACTAAAAAAATTGAAATGCTTTTGTCAAGTGATACTACAGTCGGCATCTCCAAGTCAATGGGGTTGGCACAAATATCCTTTGGAGAAAGCTTTGAAGAGCTTAAACCTGATCTAGTCATTCTTTTAGGTGACAGATATGAAATATTCAGTGCCGCGAGTGCAGCACTAATCGCTCGCGTTCCTATAGCTCACTTGCATGGAGGTGAAAGAAGCGAAGGAGCATTTGACGAATCAATACGACACAGTATTACCAAAATGGCACATCTCCATTTTACTGCAGCAAAAGAATACCGCCACCGTGTTATTCAACTCGGTGAGCATCCTGAAAGAGTATTTACTGTTGGGGGGATGGGAATCGAAAATATCAAACGTCTAAAACTTTTATCCAAAAATGATTTTGAGCAATCAATTAATTTCACTCTTAATAAAAAAAATATTCTCGTTACATTCCATCCTGTGACACTCGAAAATGACACTGCACAAGAACAATTTCAATCATTATTAGATGTCATTGATACATTAGAAGATACACATATCATTTTTACTAAAGCTAACAGTGATACAAATGGTCGCATTATCAATCAAATGATTGATAACTATACCTCAAAGAATTCCAGCAAAGCGATAGGATTCGCCTCATTAGGGCAATTATACTTCCTTAGTGCTCTACAATATATGGATGCAGTCGTCGGAAACAGTTCCAGTGGACTGATTGAAGCACCTAGCTTTAAAATTGCCACAATCAATATTGGAGATCGCCAAAAAGGGCGTTTAAAGGCTGCAAGCGTCATCGATTGTCAACCAGAACAAAAAAGTCTTTTAGATGCTTTTCGTAAACTTGAGTCCATTGAATATAAAGAAATATTAAAAATGGTAGTTAATCCTTATGGCGATGGTGAAGCAAGTCGGAAAATTATCAATATTTTAACGAGTACAAATTTAAATAATTTGTTAAAAAAATCTTTTTATGATATTAAAGTGGAGAAAGAGTTTGAGAACTAGAATAATAGCAAAGCTTGATGTGAAGCCTCCTTATGTTGTCAAACCAATCCATTTTGAAGGACTTAGAAAAGTTGGCACACCGGTTCAATTAGCTAAAAAATATTATGAACAAGGTGCCGATGAAATAATGTACATAGATATTGTTGCTTCACTTTATCAAAGAGAAATTATTTTTGCCGAAATTGAAAAAACTGCGAATGAGTTATTTATCCCGTTTGGTGTAGGTGGTGGTGTCAAAACTATTGAAGATTTTTCACACCTTTTACATGCCGGTGCCGATAAAGTTCTTATCAATACCCATATAGCACAAAATAATCCAAACCTTATCAATCAGGCAGCAGAAATTTTTGGAAACCAAGCAGTTATTGTCAATGTCGAAGCAAAACGTTGGGATAATGGGTGGGAGTGCTATACAGACTGCGGAAGGATTCAAAGTGGAAAAGATGTCCTTGAATGGGTTAAAGAAGCAGAAAATCGTGGGGCGGGGGAAATCGTACTCCAGTCGGTCGATCATGACGGTAGACAACGGGGATTTGATCTAGAACTAGCGAAAAAAGTGGTTTCATCCGTCACTATTCCGGTCGTTGTTGCAAGTGGAGCAGGAAAGCTAGAAGACATCAAACAAGTGATTGAGGTCGCAAAACCGAGCGGCGTCGCGATTGCGAGTTTGCTGCATTATGACAAATTTACCATCAAAGAGATCAAAGAGTACCTGCGCGCCAATGGAATCGAGGTATCCAAATGAGCAATCTAATCGGTATTATCAATTACGGAATTGCCGGCAATATCCACAGTATTAAAAAGGCCATCTCAAAAGCAGACGGTAATTTCATCCTGATCCATACGGCTGAAGAGCTTCAAAAAGTCGATAAAATCATTATCCCCGGCGTAGGAAGTTTTAAAGATGCGATGAAGGAGCTGAGCAATGACGGTTTACTTGAACCATTAAAAATTGCTATTCAAACCAAACCGACACTGGGTATTTGTCTGGGGATGCAAATACTCTCTACACTCGGATTCGAATACGGCAAGACACAAGGATTAAATGCCATACAGGCCGAAGTAAAACCGATGGTGGTGGACGCCAAAGTTCCCCATATGGGATTCAACGCTATTCATATCGTAAGAGGCAATAAACTTCTAGAGGGGCTGGAACATGAAGAATTTTATTTCATGCATTCGTATGAAGTGGTAAATTACACGGATATCGCCGCCTTAACCGAGTATGCCGGTCACAGCTTCGTATCCGCCATTCAAAAAGACCATCTCTACGGCGTCCAATTTCATCCTGAAAAAAGCCGTGAAGCGGGTATTCATTTGTTCAAAAACTTTATAGAGCTGTAGGAAACAAAGATGAGCGAATTATTCGGTAAATACGGCCTTCCGTTGGAAGTAAAATTTTGCAAAAAATGTACGATGAATAATCAAAGACCCTCTTCTACCGTTGAATTCCAACAAAAAGAGGGCGAGAAGAAAAGAACTCTCGCATTTGGTGAGGACGGAGTATGCGAAGCATGCAAATACGCCGAAAAGAAAAAAACGATTGATTGGAACGAACGGGAAAAAGAGCTCATAGAGCTATGCAATAAATACCGAAGAAACGACGGAAGATACGATGTCGTCGTACCGGGAAGCGGCGGAAAAGACAGCGTTCAAGCTGCTCATATGCTCAAATACAAATACAATATGAATCCAATTCTTATTACATGGCCACCCGCACTTTATACCGAGATCGGACGACGTAATTTCGAAAGCTGGCTGAATGCTGGTTTTGCCAACTATACCTACAATCAAAACAGAAAACTTCATCGCTTCTTGACTAAAAGTGCCTTTGAAAATTTAGGGCACCCTTTTCAGCCTTTTATTTTGGGACAAAAAAATCTAGCACCGCGCTTATCTGTATTGCTTGATATTCCTTTAGTTATTTTCGGAGAAAATGAAGCAGAATACGGCAACGCTATCGAGGATAATGAAAAACCGACCAGAGATCCGAAATACTACAGTGCAGAGCTTAGTATCTCCGATTTGATTTTAGGTGGAATACCGGCAAAAGATCTAATCCATGATTTCGGATTTAAACTATCTGACTTAGAAGCCTATTTTCCTGTAAATCCTTATGAAATTCAAAAAACAGGGACTACCGTCCATTATCTTGGGTATTATGTCAAATGGCACCCGCAAGAAACTTATTACTACTCCGTAGAAAACAGTGATTTCATGCCAAATGATCATCGAACAGAAGGCAGTTTCAGTAAATACAGTTCTCTTGATGACAAAATCGACTGGTTACATTATCATACGACTACCATCAAGTTCGGAATCGGTCGTGCAACCTACGATTCCGCTCAGGAGATTCGAAACGGGGATATTACGCGAGATGAGGGGATTTCCCTTATTAAACGCTTTGACGGAGAGTTTCCGGAACAATATATCAAAGATTGCTGTGGCTATATGGATATAACTTTAGATCGCTATCATGACGTTATCGAAAAATTCAGATCTCCCCACCTTTGGGAAAAAAATTATGGTAAATGGGAATTGAAATATCCTATTTGGAAAAATGAACACCAATGAAAAAAATTGAAAAGATTTCACTGAAACCATCTTCTACAATTAAAGAAGCTTTAGAAAAAATAGAAGCTGGTGCGATAAATATCGCGCTAGTTGTTGATAATGATAACAAACTTATTGGTACACTTACAGATGGTGATCTTAGACGAGGATTGCTAAATGGTTTAGGGCTAGATGATATTTGTGAAAGTATCATTTATAAGAATCCAATTACGTGTAATATTGAAGATACAAAAGAAAGAATTTTAGAAATTGCTCTAGAAAAAAAATTATATCAAGTGCCTATTTTAGATGCTCATGGCAAACTGGTTGGAATAGAAGTAATTAATGAATTATTACAACCTCAGAGAAAAGATAATATGGTTGTTTTAATGGTTGGAGGATTAGGAAAACGACTCCGACCACTTACAAAAGACACCCCTAAACCAATGTTAAAAGTAGGAGGGAAACCTATACTTGAAACAATAATTTTGAATTTTAAAAAATATGGATTTACCAATATAATATTGTGTGTAAGTTATAAATCAGAAAAAATTGAAAATTATTTTGGAAATGGAAATAATTTTGGTGTAAATATAGAATATGTACATGAAAATAAAAGAATGGGCACTGCCGGTGCATTAAGTTTAATTAGGCATAAACTAGATAATCCATTTTTTGTCATGAATGGGGATCTCTTAACAAACATTAATTTTGGACATATGATGGATTACCATATCTCAAATAATTCTATTGCCACAATGGGAGTAAGAGAATATGATTTTCAAATTCCTTATGGTGTTGTACATTTAGAAAGTGAAAATATATTAAGCATAGAGGAAAAGCCCTTGCATAAATTTTTTGTTAGTGCTGGAGTTTATGTGTTGAGCAATAAAGCATTGGATTTTATACCTGATAATCAATTTTATGACATGCCATCATTATTTGAAAAAGTCATAGATAAAAACTTAAGATGTATATCATTTCCAATAAAAGAATATTGGTTGGATATTGGAAGACTTGAAGAATTTGAAAAAGCCAATAACGAATATCATAAAGTTTTTTAATGTATAAGAATAAAACGTTTTTAGCAATTATTCCTGCCAGAGGTGGAAGCAAAGGGCTTCCCGGAAAAAATATCAAAGAATTATGTGGAAAACCTCTAATTTCATGGACTATTGAAGCTGGTTTGAGTAGTGCGTATATTGATGAAGTCATGGTAACGACAAATTGTTCAGAAATTGCTGAAATAGCACAAAATGAGGGAGCAACCGTACCCTTTCTTCGTCCTGATGAGCTTGCAAGTGATACAGCAACCACTTTTGATGCCATAAAGCATACCATTGACTTTTTCAAAAATAATTTTAATAAAACATATGATTACATCGTCCTTCTCGAACCGACGTCCCCTTTGCGAGAAAAAAATGATTTAGATGATATGATTCAAAAAATTGTCTCTTTAGAAAATGATTTTGATGCAATTGTGAGTATTGGAGAAGTTCATTTACATCCATCCATCATGAAACATGTAAAAGGAAATGAGATCGAACCTTATTGTAAAGAACTAACAATAGCTAGTCGAAGACAAGACAATCCATCTGCTTTTTTTCCTTACGGTATTGCCTACATTGTAAAAACACAAATTCTATTAACTGAGAAAAGCTTCTATCCGACTCGTACAACTCACCATATCATAAAACGCTATCAATGTTATGAAATAGATGACATTTATGACTTTTTAGCGATAGAGAATATTATGAAATACGAATGGAGACAAACATGAAGTTTTTAGTAATAGGCTTAGGTTCAATGGGAAAAAGAAGAGTACGAAACCTCATAGCTCTAGGATATAAAAATCATATTGCTGGATTTGACCCAAATAATAATAGAACAGAAGAAGCCAAGCAATATGGGATTGAAGTTTATACCGATTTTGAAAAAGCTGTTCAAATACACAATCCTGATATTTTCATAATTTCAACTCCACCAAATTTACATATGAAATATGCTTATTTTGCTGCTCATAACAATATAAGTTGTTTTATTGAGGCATCTGTAGTTGATGCAGAAAAAATCCTAGGATTATCAAATATGGTTAAAGATAAAAAAATTGTCATGGCTCCTTCTTGTACTATGAGATACTACCCAGGTCCAATGAAGATCAAAGAACTGATTGAAAATGGCATGATTGGTAAAGTTTTAAACTTTAATTACCATACGGGACAATATTTACCAGATTGGCATCCTTGGGAAGATATTAAAGATTTTTATGTGTCCAATCCTGATACTGGTGGTGCAAGAGAAATCGTACCATTTGAACTTTCTTGGTTAAATGATATCTTCGGTGATTCACAAGCTTTAGCTTGTGTTAGACGTAAATTAAGTGACATGGATATTGAAATTGATGATATTTACCACTGCTTATTACAGTACCCTGATAATGTACTTGGTAATTTAACCGTTGAAGTCATCTCGAGACCACAAGCGACAAGAGAATTCAGAGTACTCGGATCTCTTGGTGAGATAGTTTTTAGTGCTGACTCGAAGAGTGTTAAATACATCAATAATGAGATGCAAGAATGGTCCACAATTTCATTGTTAGAAGGGACTATTGCAAATGGATATATCAATCCTGAAGAACCTTATATTAATGAAATACAGGACTTTATCACATCCATTGTATTGATCAAAAATGGGCAATTATCTATTTTTCCAAATAGATTAGAGGATGATTATAAAATTTTGAAAACATTATATGAATTAGAAGACATCAGTGAGGGAAGACATGACTTATCAAGATAGACTATTAAAAGCGATACCTGGCGGAGCACACACTTATTCCAAAGGGTATGATCAGTATCCTATAAATGCACCGCAAATTTTAAAAAGTGGTAAGGGAGCCTATACTTTTGATAATGATGGCAATAGATATCTAGATTATGCAATGGCTCTAAAATCAGTCAATGTAGGATACGCGGAAGAAGCTATTGCACAAGGTGCAATAGAACAGATAATGTTGGGAAATAATTTATCTAGACCATCAATTGTTGAACTTGAAGCGGCAGAACTTTTAATAAGTTTAATTGATTCAGTTGATATGGTCAAGTTTGCCAAAAATGGTTCAACGGCAACTACTGCGGCGATAAAACTTGCTCGAGCCTATACTGGGAAAGAAATAGTAGTTAGATGTTCTGAACACCCTTTTTTTAGCTACGATGACTGGTTTATAGGTTCCACTCCAATAACCAAAGGTATTCCCATTAAAGATACTGAGAATACTAAGTTGTTTAATTATAACGATATAGCTAGCTTAGAAAGAGTATTCAATGAATTTTCCAACAAAATCGCATGTGTCATTTTAGAACCTGCGACGACAGAACACCCGCAAGACAATTTTTTACAAAAAGTAAAAGATTTATGCCATAAAAACGGTGCCGTATTTATTCTTGACGAAATGATTACAGGTTTTAGATGGCATATGAAAGGAGCACAGCATTATTACGGAGTCGACCCGGATTTGTGCACTTTCGGAAAAGCCATGGCCAATGGGTTCTCAGTTGCTGCAGTAGCAGGAAAAAGAGAAATCATGCAGCAAGGTTCAATTGAATTTGAAGGGAAAGAAAGACTTTTTCTTCTTTCTACAACCTATGGAGCTGAAATGTCTGGACTTGGTGCATTTATTGCCAATGTTAAATTCATGCAAGAAAACAACGTTATTGAACATCATTGGGAATATGGTTCAAAATTAATAAAACTTATAAATGATACCGCAAAACAATTTAATATAGAAAAAAATTTTTGTGCTAGAGGGATAGAATGTTCACCATATTATTTAACTTTTGATAACGATGGACAAATATCTCTCCCATTACGGACTTTATTTTCTCAAGAAATGATTAACAATGGCGTAATAATGTCTTCGATCGCATTATCATATAGACATTCCGAAGCGGAACTTGATATCACAAAAAATGCACTTGAAAAAAGTTTTGAAATTTACAAAAAAGCACTTGATGAAGGGTATGAAAAATATCTTCATGGCCATATTATTAAACCCGTATTTAGAAAGTATAATTGACAAGTTCTATGTAAAATATTTTTTATTCAAAAAGGAAGAAGTATCATTCTTTTTATTGAAAATCTTCGCTTTTAATATTCATACAATGCTCTGAAAACTAATTTCGAGGGAAAAAGGTATAAACCAAAAAAATTTACACCACAAGATGTACCAAGAAAGTGCAGATAATATTTATAATCTATAAAAGGAGTATTAATGTTTGAAGGAAAAAGATATTTATGTGTAATACCGGCACGATGTGGGAGCAAACGAATTCCACAAAAGAATATTCAAAATGTAGCTTCAAAACCACTAATTGCTTGGAGTATAGAAGCTGCGAATCAAAGTCTTTTACTTGATAAAGTTATTGTGAGTACAGACTGTAAAGAAATTGCTGAAGTAGCAGAAACCTTTGGAGCAGATATACCTTTTATTAGACCTAGCAATATTGCGGGTGATACACATAATGTTGTTGATGCTATTATCCATGCTATTAACTTTTTTGAAGAAAAAAAAGATATGTATGATTACGTGATGATATTACAACCTACATCCCCTCTTCGGACAACTGAAGACATAGATAAGGCCATACGTTTCTTACATCTAAAAAACGCTGATGCAGTTGTATCAGTATGTGAATCAGAAATTAGCCCGCGATGGATTAAGCCTCTTCCTGATACACTTGAAATGAGTATATTTTCATCTGACACAAGCACCAGAACAAGAAGTCAGGACTTAGAGAAAAATTATCGTTTAAATGGATCTATTTATATTGTTGATACAATAAGGATTCGTAAAGAAAACAATATATATCTGAAAGACAATATTTATGCACACGTTATGGAACGTTTTCATTCTATAGATATTGATGAACCAGAAGATCTCTTAATTGCTGAGGCCTTATTACAAGCACGCCAATCAAAAAAATTACACACAAAGTGAGCATCTATGAAATTTGGACAATATGATATCTATGTGGGATCAGCCCCCATTATATTACCCGATATAGGAACATTTTTTAATCAAGATATTGAAATGGCATTGTCTTTGACTCAGCAAATAGCGGCATCTGGTTGTAGTTTTTTGAAAGCTGAAATTCTACACACAGCAGATATCTGCTTGCCTGGAGAGACGTTAGAACCTTATTATGATGGGAAAAGTGACTTTGTACAAGAAAATTACAGAGGACTGATAGAGCGAAAGGTTCTTTCACTAGAATCATACAGTAAAATCTTTCGCTATGCTCGCTCTTTAGAATTAGGAATTGTTGTGTCGATATATGATTTTGAAGGGGTGGATTTTGCAGTCAAAGAAGGAGTGTGTGCTTTAAAAATTGCATCTTCCAATATTGTGCATGCTCCTTTAATAAAATATGCAGCAAAAACCTTACTACCTTTGATTATAGACACCGGACGTGCCAATATGGATGAAATTGCACGGGCGGTGCATTGGGCAAAAGAAGCAGGATGTAAAAATTTAATTGTTGAGCATAGCCCATCAGCTCCGCCAGTACCGCTAAGCTCACATCTCCTACCAATGATGAAACGATTTGAATTAGCTTTTGATGTTCTGCCGGGCCTCTCTGATCACCATGCAGGTGAAGAAATGATGTATGCTGCTGCTGCGCTGGGCGTGCCAATTCTTGAAAAAGGGGTTTGTCTTGATAATGCTCCTATCGATCAGGATGTATACCACGCACTACCTATTAGTAAACTCAAAGAAGTTGTTCAAAAATGCCATAATATTCATCAGGCGATGGGAAGTGATCTACGATATATTCCTAAAGAAAAGAAAAAAACAAGTGATAGAATGTGCTTAGTTGCAAAAAAAGATCTTCAGGAAGGTGATATGATATCGCTAGATAATGTAATGTTTGCCTTTCCTCAGATTGGGATCCCAGTTGAAATGTGGGAGATTGTCGAAAATAAATTTTTGCACCATAGCGTTCCAAAAGGATCGCCGATATATTGGCATAATGTCAGTTTTCCTGCCTAAAGTTCCCGCATGGGAAGGATTTATCCCCAAGGATAAATTTTTAGTGGAAGTAGAACCTTTCATCACAAACCAGCTTAATACACTTTATAATAATCAAGTTTCTTGGCAATCTTTTTCAAGCCAAAACATACCATCCACAACACTTGATGGGTATTATTTACTCCGTGCTAAAGATGGAAATTTATTTGTAAAAGTCATGTCTAAAGAACATTACAATCAAGTTGCCGAAATGGAAGAAATTGCTTCTGAACTATCCCGAAACGGTATAAAAACAATATTAGCAATAGACGGTTTCCCAAAATTCTCTACTAATCATGTAATGATCGCATACCCTTATTATCCACACAGATTCAGTAACTTTTCACAAAGCGATCTTGTATTATTAGGTGAAGAAATTGCTAAACTACATTGTTCTCTTCGGAGCATTTCCAAACGCAAAACAATAATTCAAAAAACAAAATATCGTGAAAGTAAAATTGAAGAAGCACTTAAATCCTTCAAAACAGATGACTACTTAATTCAACATTCTATCAATCAACACTATTCTCGTTTAGACACCAGTATCAATGCCCAAGTTGTTCATGGTGATTTGAATGTTGGTAATATTATTTTTGTTGATGATCGACCAATCATTCTAGATTTTGAAGACACGATTCACTCTTTTTTCTCCCCTATATTCGATATTGCATTTATATTGGAACGATTTATTTTAATCCCAATTGCAGATGATACAAAAGCATGGAATCTATCTAAAGCTTTTTTAATCAGTTACATGGAAAACTCAGATAAGCCACTTAGTATCAAACATGATTCCCTTTTTGACACTTTAATCTCTCTTTCTTTAAGAGCCTTAGGACTATTGTCCCTTCAAATACAGCAAAACAATACAATTTCAGTTGATGAGTGGAAAAAATTTCATTTTCTCATTACCCATCTTTTTGAAAAACGCCCTTTAATTGAACGGATTGAGAAAGAAATCCTATGCTAACATTATTAATCTCAGCAAGAGATCCTTCTGCTGCACGAAATCAGATTGCTCTGTATGAATATATCCAGCAGCAGCAGCAGCAAAAAAATATAATTATTATTGTTGTAGCATCAGAACCCGCTGCTTCAATATTTAAGTCTAAGCAGATATACTTAAATGAGCAAGTAGACATTATTATAGAGAAAGAGGAATCAAAATCAGCATATTTACTACTAAAAGAAGCTCAAAAGATTATTGAAAAATACCAACCAGACGCTATTATAACTGGGTTATCAGGCCCTAAGATAGGGATTGATGAAGCATTAGTTAAAATATCAAAAGGCCTTATTCCATCATACTTACTTCAAGATTTCTGGGGAGAGTGCAATACATATTTTGAGGTATATGCTGATACATTTTTTGTTATTGACGCAATAGCAGAAAAAGAAAGTAAGCGCAAGTTTAATGTTCATTCCATTGTAAGTGGAATGCCGAAATATGATGCATATCAATTACTTTGCAGTCAAGATAGAAAAGAACAGTCTACTCAACGAGTAACTTTCTTCGGTCAACCGCTTTGGGAGTATAATGGATACAAAGAAACATTAGAAAGCTTTTTAATTTCTATCAAAAAAATAGATAAAGTAGAACTTTATTACCGACCGCATCCTTCCGAAGAAAAAAATTCATATAAAAATATTTTGGAACTTTCAAAATCTACTGAAGTGACTATAAAATTGGATAGAGAAATTTCTCCAGAAGTTTCTATGATAAAAAGTTATGCAGTATTCTCACTTTTTTCACTAACATGCTATGACTATGTATGTTTAAACAGTTTAAGAGAAGATCCGTTAGGAATGGCATGTTATCTTCAATTCAATCATGAAATTCTAGCGGAATTTCAGAATGAGCTTAAATCATCTTTTTTCACAAAAGTATTTCCTGATTTTGGCCTAATAATTAATAGAGAAGAAGACTTAGAAAAGATGTGGTCAAAATTGTTAGACGACAATTATATTCAAAAATATCATCAAAACCAAAAAAAGTATTCTACGCTAAATCAAAACAGTTCAGCTACAATTTTGCATACAATTTTAAGGGACATAAATAAAAATGAAATCAACTAATGTATTTTTTATACGAATTGACAATCCTATTATTAAGTATACGTTCACTCTTTTTCAAAAACTCGGAAGACAAAAAGTATACCAGTTTACAGAATCCATGCAACAAAGCCCGTTTAAAATCTATGATGACTTTGGATTAAAAAATCAATATCTTCATTTTGCCAATGCCAATAGACTTGCTACAACAGATTTTATTAAGCAACTCTCCATAAATGACATATGGCTTTATAGAGGACTTCACAAAATATTTGGATCAAATGACAAAATTAAAGATCTTGTTTATCTCTACTTAGCAGAAATTTATTTTTCAATTAATAAAGAAGTGCCCTTCTTTTTTCAAAAAAACATACAAGCTGATGTAGTACTTCCAAAAGGCTTACTCATACATAAAATAATAATAAATAGCAATCTTACGTCAAAAGTAAATTATAGTTTTTTTTTATCATTTATCATATGGTTATTATCATTTGGAAGCATTGTTCTTCTTTTTTTAAAATCAATTTTTATTCTTCCAACTTTAAAACGAAAAGCAAAAGCACATATTGCAAAAGAATTAGTGTGGGGCTTTGACAGAGACAGTATATTGAATGACTCATTAGTCTTTGATAACGAAAGAATAAAAAAAGAAGATATTGTATATTTTAATTTTAAAAGACAGCCTCGTTTCCAAACATCTGAAATAAAACAGCTGGTTGAAAAAAATAATATAAAATTTGTACTGATTGATTTTTCACATGCAGCCATAAACAAGGAATATTTTATAAATATTTTATATCAGTTTAAACTCCTTTTTTTAGCCTTACGTACCCTTTTCCATCCAAGTGAATATTTTATGACACCCATCTTGGCAAAAGCCTCTCTTCATACACTACAAATGTATAGATGGATGGGGCATATCGATGTAAAATACTATTTTTCAACCCAAAATCATGAGTTGCTGCAAACAAATTTATTGAATCAAAATGGAGTACAGACTGTTTTGCTTGAAAGATCTGATTATATTGCCCACAATGACTGGGATCATCTTTTTCCTTCACATAACATACTCTTAGCGTGGAATAAGTCCGAAGCGTCTTGTTGGGAACATTTTAGATATTATGATGAAGTGTATGAAATAGGCTGTCTGTTTAAGTATACATTAACAAATTTGGAACGCAATGATTTACGTCAGAAACTTGATATTCCTGATAAAAAGAAAATAATTGTTTTTTTTGATTCTGGTACTGGAGATTCTATGCATTTCAACTCCCTCATTTTCAATAATTTTGTTGATTTAGTTATTGAATTTTCCAGAATATTTCCTCATGCAATATGTATTGTCAAACCAAAAAGACTATTTCAATGGAAAGTTGAAAAGATTGCAAAAAAATTAGAATTTTCAGAGAATATACAAGTAATTAATCCGGATCAACACGGAGTAGAAAAAATCGGTTGTCTCGGTGACATTGTTATTGGTATGGGAATTAACAGTGCGGCAACTATTGCAATGGTTAATCATATTCCAACACTTTATTTTGATCAAACAAATAATATATTTCATCCATTTTTCAACGCTGCTGAGAAAGTCGTGTTTACGGATGTAAAAGACATTATTCATATTTCTAAAAAATATTTGAATGATCCTAGTCAATATCTTTTCCCTGAAGAGATTATATATTTTGATAAGGAAAACTATATACCGAAAGAAAGAATCGTAGCAAGATTAGCATTATAAAAAAGCGAAATTTTTCAAGGAAATAAGTTATCTACAATTAAAAATTGGTATTATAGTGAATGTGAATAATAAATATAATCTGACAGAAAGGGTATAAAATGATTTTTGAGCAGTTCATTGATAATGACTTGGGTCATGTATCGTATTTAGTAGCGTGTGACAGTACAAAAGAGGCATTTATCGTTGATCCGAGACGAGATATTGATGAATATATTGATCGTATTGAAGCCAAAAATTTAGTACTAAAGTATATTTTCAATACCCATACTCATGCGGATTATGTTGGCGGCCATTTGGAGCTTTCTTCAAAATATCCTGTAAACAACGTATTTCAAAAAAATGCACCTATAGAAAATTATGAATGCCTAAAAGTGAGTGATGGGAATCGTCTGTCTATAGGTACCCTTGATGTAACAGTTATGGAAACACCTGGACATACCCCTTTCGATATTAGTTTAATTGTTAGTGAAGAGGGAACTGATAAGCTTATTTTTACAGGAGATTTTCTTTTTGTCGGAGAAATAGGCAGACCCGATTTATTGGGTGAAGAAAACATGGTGGCACTTTTAAAAATGTCGTATTATTCTGCTCGAAAACTTTGGCAATTGATGGATGGTATTTTGGTATTTGCTTCGCATATAAAAGGTTCTTTGTGCGGCAAAAATCTAAATTCACTTTATTTATCATCCATTGGAATTGAAAAAGCCACCAATAAAAGTTTCAAATTATGCCAGGAACCTATAGATAAATATGTAGAAAATTTATCTACACAAAATATAGAAACTCCGACATTTTTTAAAAAAATGGCCGCACATAATATCGCAGGTCCACAGTTAATAGATACTATTAAATCTAAAGTTGAGTTTTTAAGTCACAAAAAAATTATATCGTTGGCTGATCAGCAGTTTGTTGATATCCGTTCGCCTGAAAAATTTAATCAGCTTCATTTCCCGGGGTCAATAAACATTTATGAAAAAAGCAATGTTTCATTAATAGCAGGAAATATTTTAAATTATGAGGATGATATTTATTTAATAGGAGACAATGAAACAAATTTTGAAGAGGTTATGATCAAACTGTTTCGTGTCGGATTTGATAAAGTTAAAGGGATTGTTGATGAACCTTGCTCCGAACTATTATCAACGTGTAATAAATCAAAATCCATTTCTGAAGATGAACTTCATTCTAATTCACTGCATATCATACTAGATAAGGGGTGCCGGAAACTAGCAACAAATATAATCTTCTCCAGTATAAATACCTTTAATGAAATTGATATAAGAGGTTATGAGCAAGTTATTATTTCATGTGCATTTGGATATAAAAGTTCAGCAATTTCTTCCTATCTTATGAAAGAAAATACAAATATTTACATTTTGTCAAATGAACTTGTTGCATTTGATAGTTAAATTAGAGAGTGTTCAGAATTTCGTATCAACATTCAATAGCTTCAAAAATTGCATCATAGGGTTAGAAGAGGATGTCTTCAATATGATTCGTGATTTCACTGTAGCTCACCAAGTCAAGACATCGATAATATCTTCTTTTTGATCTCGACGCGACGATAGTCATTTATCAGTCTATCCTTTAAAATATAAAATTTTAACAGACAAATACGATTTTTTGACATTCTCTATTCAAAATAAGGGGAAACTTACAACACAAAACCATCATCCACTATAATATTTTGACCATTTACATATTGACTCATATCACTCAAAAGATAAATCAAAGTTCCTTTTAAATCTATACTATCAAGCATACCTTTACTTAGACATTTATCTTTATAAGCATCTAAAAAGATTGCTGGTTGATTATCAAAAACCCCTCCTGGACTAATAGTATTAACTCTAATATTCATCCCTTTAAAATATTTTGCCATATATTTTGTCAAATGGATCAACCCGGATTTAATTACTGCATATTCTGGAGGAATAGTCATTTGTGTTCCATTGTATATTTCAAATCTTGGTGCAACAACTCCATATATCGAAGCAATGTTTATGATATTTCCATATCCTTGTACTTGAAAATATTTTGCAAACTGCTGAGAAGTAACAAAATATCCTCCAATATTCAAACCTACATTTTCCACAAAATCGTTATATTCTACATCAAAAAAGTGCCTTCCAAAATTTTTATTTCTTGGATAAGCATTATTAACCAATCCATCAATTTTTTTATATTTTTTATCTAAGAATTCTATGGCATTATTTATAGATTCTTTTGAAGTTATATCAAGATGAACAAAATCAATATTTTTGTGGCTAAATATCTTTTTTCTTTCATTATCCATCTTGGTATCAATATCGGCAACAATTGCAATGCCCCCTTCTTTCACGACAGCTTCTATAAACCCTTTCCCTATAAGGCCCAATCCACCAGTAATCACAATAACTTTATCCGTTAACATTTCGATTCCTTGAGAATAACTAATTTTTGAATATATTTTATCATAAACAATAATACTCAATAGATAATTTTAAAATATAATTTCAATTATTACTTATCGAAGTTTTAAAGCTTATGCTATAATTTATTTTAACTAAAGCGAATGCAGTGAAAAATCTAAAATGAAATGGGTAATATTGCCAATTTATAATACAAAGAAATTAAGATGATTAAAACAATCGTTTTAATAATAATCAGTCCCCTGAACGAAAGAGATTATATACGTTTTGGAATCAGTATTATGCAAAAAAATGGGTTTGATGTATTGGTATATGATTTAAGTCCATTGCTTTTTAATTTAACGAGCAACGATGATTATAAAAATTTAGTTGTTCCTATACATAACTACTCAGATTTAGAAAAAGAAATAAATAAAGTCAAGCTACATTCAGTATTCGTTCAACTTTTTGGAAATAGTAGTAAAACTGCCCGAATAATTATTATGTTAACTAGATTAAATGTAAATATAGTAAAATATAATACCAATGTTATTCCGACAAAATGTCAATCTTTAAGTATAGTCAATAAATTCAAAAAAAACATTAATCATTTTAATTTTAAAAATTTTATAGATACTATCTATTACATATATCTGAAGAAAATTAAAAAAATAAAGCCACCTAACTATGTAGTTTTAGGAGGAGTAAAAAGTGATACTTACTCTGAAAATTTTACTAAAAAAATTTGGTCGAATACATTAGATTATGATGTTTTTTTATGTAAAAACGAGCAAATAAGCCGAATATATCAAGATAAATATTGTCTTTTTTTAGATGACTATATCATATACCATCCAGATTACAAAATGACTGGAAAAGAAGAGACTTTTAGTAAAATAGCCAATAATTATTATTTAAAAATGAATAATTTTTTTAACAACATCGAAAAACACTACAACTTCAAAGTTATAATTGCTGCACATCCCCGCTCAGAATATGAAAAGATTGGCAATGTTTGGCAAAATAGAAAAATATATCACAATAAATCAATTGAACTAGTAAAATATGCAGAGTTTTGTATAACACATGGTAGTACTTCGGTAAATTTCCCAATTTTATACCAAAAACCAATACTATTTTTAACTTTGCGTGAATTAGAACCTCTTTATGGAAATATAATAGATGCTTTTGCAGAAGCTGTTGGCAAGGACAAAACTTTTATTGATAAAGAATTTAAAAAAGAAGAAATAGATTTCAAACTAGAAATAAATTCCAAAAAATATAAAATTTATAAAGAAGAATATATTAAAAGATTTAATACTGTTGAAAAAAATAGTTGGCAAGTTTTTGCTGATTTTTTAAAGGATGAAAATGCAATTGAAAAATAAATTGAAAAACAATAAACTTACGATAGGGTCTTGGATCACTATTGGGCATTCTTCGGTAGTAGATATAATGGCTAGTGCGGGCTTTGAGTGGCTAGTTATTGATATGGAGCATACTTCCATAGATTTAACAACTGCCCATAATCTTATAAGTACAATTCAAGCTAATAATATGAAAGCATTAGTACGTGTTAGTAAAAATGAAGAAGTTATAATTAAGAGAATTTTAGACATGGGAGCAGATGGTATAATTGTACCTATGATTAAATCGAAATCTGACGCTTTAGAAGCAATAGATTATGCGAAATACCCTCCTATAGGGAAACGAGGTGTTGGGCTTTTCCGAGCACAAAAATATGGTTTAGGTTTTAATGAATATAAAAAATGGGTTAATGAAGAACTTGTGATTATTGCACAGATTGAACATATTGAAGCAGTTAATAATATTGATGAAATAATTACAACGGACGGTATAGATGGTATCATTATAGGACCTTACGATTTATCAGGCTCAATGGGATATCCAGGAGAATACGAGAGGGAAGATGTCAGTGAAGCGATTAAATATATATTGCAGGCATGTCAAAAAAACAATACACCATCTGGCTTTCACGTCATTGAATCAGATCCTGCTAAACTGCAAGAACGAATTAGACAAGGTTGTACTTTTCTAGCTTATAGCTTAGACTTTTTCTTTTTAGGTGATTGTGCGAGAAATGGGATGAATAAAATAAAAGAAGGTCTAATATAAATGAATATTATATCAATCATTCCTGCCAGAATGGGATCAAACCGTTTCCCGGGAAAACCTATGGCAGATATTTGCGGAATGCCGATGATCGGACATGTCTACAAGCGGGTGAAAATGGCCAAACGGCTTGATGAAGTATATGTTGCAACATGCGATCAGGTCATTTTCGACTACATCCAATCTATCGGCGGAAAGGCCGTTATGACCAGCGATTGTCATGAGCGTTGCAGCGATCGCTGTGCCGAAGCAATGCTCAAGATCGAAGAATCAACAAATGAAAAATGCGATATTATGGTTATGGTGCAAGGTGACGAACCTCTAACATTTCCGGAAATGATTGACGAAGCGGTTACGCCGATGATTCAAGATCGTTCTTTGCTTATTACCAATCTTGTCGCCGATTTAGAGAGTATTGAAGAGTTTGAAAATCCGAATGAAGTAAAGGTCGTGATGGACAAAGAGGGATTTGCCCTCTATTTTTCACGAGAACCGATCCCGAGCCGAAAAAAAGGGGTTTTGGATGTTCCGATGAAAAAGCAGGTATGTGTCATCCCTTTTACAAGAGAATTTCTGCTCGAATACAACATGATGGAACCTACCCCTTTGGAGATCATTGAATCGGTGGATATGATGCGGATTTTGGAAAACGGACAAAAAGTCAAAATGATTCCAACCTCTTACAAGACGAAAGCCGTCGACACTCAAGAAGATTTGGATAAAGTTTCTAAAATGATGGAAAAAGATTCACTTTTTAAGGACTATTCATGTCAGTAACAAAAAATATATTTCGAATGCTTCAAAAGTTTTATGTTTTAATCCCAAAAATTATTCCAGGTTATTTAGGAAAAAGATTTTGTGCAGAAAGCGCGGAAAGATTGGTTATAATCGATGAGTTAAACACAAAATACGGTGTGTTGAAGTATTATTGTTTGGGATGGCTTCCATTATGGCGATCAAAAACGCTTTTCACAAAAGAGCCTGAAACAATCGAGTGGATTGATAGTATGTCAAAAAATGAAACATTATGGGATATTGGTGCGAATGTCGGTCTTTACTCTGTTTATGCAGGATTGAAAGGAATGAGAGTTTTTGCATTTGAACCATCCGCTCTAAACACTTTCTTGATATCTAAAAATATAGAGATCAATCATTTAAAAGATAATGTTTCCCTCTTCCCGGTTGCTATTTCAGATAAAAATGAATTTGGTTATCTCAATATGACAAGTACCGATTTGGGCGGAGCACTAAATGAATTTAATAAAACAGATAAAGAATCAGTAGGGATAGGAAATTATAAGACAGATGTTATTTTCAAACAAGGAATGTTTGCCTATTCAATAGATGAGCTAATTCAAAAATATAAATTTGAAATCCCCGACTATATAAAAATAGATGTAGACAGTATAGAGGACAAAATAATATATGGTGGAGATAATACACTTATGAATAAAAAACTAAAAGGTATTTTATTAGAGCTCGATGAAACTGAAGCAAGAACACAAGAACTTATCGATTTTTTAAACCAACATGGATTAGTTTTAAAAGAAAAACGGCACTCTGAAATGTTTAAAGAGAGTAAATTTAGTACACAATATAATTATATCTTCACAAGAAGTTAACTGTTAATGGCAACATATTTAGTAACTGGAGGAGCAGGATTTATCGGAAGTGCAATTTCCAAAAAACTTCTAGAAAATCGTCATAAGATATATATAATAGATAATTTACGGACTGGATATTTAAAAAACATACCTGAAGAAGCTATTTTTATTGAAGGAGACTTCAGTCATGATGAGACTATATCTCAATTAAATAATATTTATTTTGATGCAATCTTTCATATTGGTGGACAATCGTCAGGCGAAATAAGTTTTGAAGACCCAGAATATGATCTACATACGAATACTTTATCCACATTAAAACTATTGCAATATTGTGCTAACACAGGATGTAAAAACTTTATTTATGCAAGTACAATGTCTGTTTATGGTGAGCAAACAAATAAAGAACAATTTTCAGAAAATGACACTACTAATCCAAAATCGTTTTACGCAGTTGGAAAATTAGCAAGTGAAAAATATATGCAGATCTTTTCTAGACAATTCGGTATTAATTATGTAGCTTTGCGCTATTTTAATGTTTATGGCCCTGGTCAAAATCTTGAAAACCTTAAACAAGGAATGGTCAGTATTTATCTCAAACAATTTCTTGATAATCAATTTGATCAGGTAACAGTGAAAGGAGCGCTTAGTAGATTTAGAGATTTAATCTATATTGATGATGTGGTTGATATAACTATTGCCGCATCCAAAGATTTAAATTTCTCTAATCAGATCATTAATGTTGGAACGGGTGTTAAAACTTCCGTTCAAGAGATTCTAAACCTAATCCAAGAATATACACTTATTTCAAAAAAAATCCTAATCAAAGAGGGAACACCCGGTGATCAGTATGGTATTTTTGCCGATAATACAAAATTGTTAAATTTTTATACCAAACCGCTCACTCCGTTTCATATCGGTTTGAAAAATATGATCAAATGGATTCAAAATGGCTAATTCACTTGATTCATTCGCAAAAATATCACCTATGGCAAATGTCGAAAATTCTATATTAGGAACTTATGCAAGAGTGAAGGACTATGCAGAACTACGTGAAAGTACCCTTGATGATTATAGCTATATTTCACAACACAGCTTAGTTAATAAAACAATCATTAAAAAATTTTGTTCAATCGGGCCAGGATGTTATATCGGGCTATGGGAACATGATTCGGACGTTTCTACACATTCGTTTTATCTTTATGAACATTCCGGGCATTTTGTCAAAGGATATACGAGTTATGCAAAAGATTCGATTGAAACATATATAGGAAATGATGTCTGGGTGGGAGCAAATACTGTCATTTTAAAAGGTGTTACGATAGGAAATGGAGCCATTATCGGTGCAGGCTCTGTATTAACAAAAGATATTCCACCATATGCTATCGCAGCAGGAAATCCTGCTAAAATTATCAAATATAGATATGAACCGTCTGAAATTGCTTGGCTGGAACAACTAAAATGGTGGGATTTTAGTCGTGATGAAATTCAAAATATTGTTGATCAAGGTGGATTCAAAGATTTTCAACTTTTTAAAACTATTTTAAACTATAAAGAGACACCATGAATATCATCGTGACATCACCTTCCTTTTCAAAACATACAATGCTGGAGAAAGAACTTCTCCGCAGCTTTTCCACTGTAAAACTCAATAAAAAAGGGCTCCGTTTTTCCAAACATGAACTGATCGATTTTATCAAAGATGCAGAAGGGGTTGTCATCGGTCTTGAAGAGATCGATGAAACGGTATTATCTAACTGTCCAAATCTGAAAATTATCGCCAAATACGGAGTCGGTCTTAATAATATCGATTTGGAAGCGTGCCACAGACACAATATCCGAATCGGCTGGACCGGTGGGGTTAACCGCCTCTCTGTAGCCGAAATGACCTTAGGATATATGCTGATGCTCTGCCGGAATCTCTACGCCACCTCAAACGAGCTCAAACAGGGAGTCTGGAATAAGTCGGGAGGGTTTCAGCTCAGCGGCAAAACGGTCGGTATTATCGGTGTCGGGTATATTGGCAAAGAGGTGATACGGCTCTTACAGCCATTCGGGTGCACGATTCTCGTTAACGATATAATCGACCAAAGCGATTATTACAAAGAGCACCGCCTCCAGGAAGCGTCAAAAGAAGAGATTTACGCCCGCTCAGACATTATAACGATCCATACGCCTCTGGACAAAACAACGGAAGGGATGATAAATCGCACTGTATTTAGCGCGATGAAGCCGAGTACTTTCATCCTTAACAGCGCCCGCGGAGGGATTATCAATGAAAATGATTTAAAATGGGCGTTGCAAAATCACATTATCGCCGGTGCGGCTATCGATGCCTATATCGAAGAGCCTCCGTGCGACACTGAGTTATTGAGCCTGCCGAACCTTATCTGCACACCGCATATCGGGGGAAATGCTCAAGAAGCGGTCGAAGCGATGGGGCTGAGCGCCATTAATCATTTGAGAGAGTATTTTAACGTATGAAAAAAATAGTTATATTCGGCGGAAGCGGTTTTTTAGGAAGTTATGTCGCTGATGAATTTACACGGCGCGGGTACAAAGTAACGATTGCGGATATTAACCCCTCCCCCTATCTTCAGCCGACGCAACAATTTGTCCATGTCAATGTCATGGAAATGGCAGAGGTTCTCAATGTCATCGAGGGGGCATCCTTTGTTTATAATTTTGTTGCAATCGCTAATCTCGATGATGCCATCCATCAGCCGATTAACACTTTCGCCATTAATGTGATGGGAAATCTTAATATTCTGGAAGCATGCCGTCAGAGTGAGGGGATAGAACGGTTTATCTACGCCAGCAGCGCCTATGCCCTGAGCAGTGACGGCTCGTTTTACGGTATCAGCAAACACTCGTCCGAAAAATTGACCGAAGAGTATTACAAACGCTACGGGCTCAAATATACGGTTATCCGCTACGGCTCTCTTTACGGGGAACGGGCAAGCCACAACAATTACATTTACAATCTTCTCAAAGATGCCCTGACAACTCGGAAACTGGAGTATAAAGGCGACGGCGAAGACTTACGGGAATATATTCATGCCGCCGATGCAGCCAAGCTTTCTGTCGATATTATCGAAGATACCCAATACGAAAATGAACATATTATCCTAACGGGGATCGAAAAGCTCAAACGAATCGAACTTCTTACAATGATCAATGAGATCATGAACAACAGCCTCGAAATTTTCCAAACCGATGGAAGCAATATGGGGCACTATAAAATCACCCCCTACTCTTTTCACCCCAGCGTCGCTAAAAAACTGGTGGCCAATCCCTATATCGATTTAGGTCAAGGACTGTTGGAATGCATTCAAACAATCCATAAAGAGCTCCCTTCCGAATGATTTTTCTCTCCTATCTTTTAAATACACAGACTCCGTCCTACGGGAATAGAAACAAGTTCGAGATAGGAAAGCAAAACTCCATTGCCCAAGGAGCAACCGCGAACGATAGTCTTATCGCGACAACCGTTCATATCGGCACCCATATTGATATGCCGTACCATTTTTATGAACAAGGCCAAAGTGTCGAATCGTACGATGCCGATTTTTTTAGCCTCAACAAAATTTTGTTTTTAGAAATTGAACCGAAAAACCATGTTATTCATGAGGAACTATTAGAAAAGCTCCGTACCGTTGAAGATATCGGATATGAGATGTTAATTGTCAAAACAGGTTCATGTATTTTTCGGGAAAGCGAACAATACTGGAAAGAAAACTACGGATTTCATCCCAAAATATACGACTTCTTAAGAGAGCGCTTCACTACCGTCCGCATATTCGGCTTCGACACCATCTCCGTTTCCAGTTTCCAGGATAGAACCACCGGAAAAGAAGCGCATAAACGGTTTTTAACTCCCGAAAAACCGATTTTGCTTCTCGAAGACATGGATTTGAGAAATATCAGTTCATCCACCAAATTCTCTTCAATCATTGTAGCACCTCTGCGCGTCGAACGCTGTGATGGACTTCCATGTACCGTAATGGCGAAGCTGGCATGATTAAAAATATTTTGTTTGATTTTGACGGTGTTATCCTCGACAGCATGAAGATAAAAGGGGACGGCTTTGCTGAATTGTTCAAAGCCTATCCGCAAAGCAGCATTGAAAAACTCGAAGCTTACCATTATGCCAATGGCGGTGTTTCACGATTTGAAAAAATACGTTATTTCTTTAATAAAATTCTCCATAGTCAGATCTCTGAGCAAGAGGTCGAAGAACTGGCCACGCAATTCGCTCAAATTATTGCCAAAAAACTGTATGACCCTTCTAATCTTATTTCTGAAACTATCACCTTTATTAGCGAAAACTATCTCAACTATAATTGTCATATCGTATCTGGAGCCGAACATCACGAACTCAACCATTTATGCTCTCATTTTGGGATCAACCATTATTTTCAATCGATTCAAGGCTCACCGACAATTAAAAGCCGCCTCATCGCCAATCTTCTCGAAAATAACCGTTACCAATCTAATGAAACTATTTTGATAGGGGACAGTATCAACGATTATGAAGCAGCAAAAGCAAACAATATCCATTTTTACGGATATAATAATGAGGCACTCCGAAGAGGGGGAAATTATATTTACACTTTTTCCGGATTTCAACCGTGACAGCCGAAGATTTGGATCAATCTTTTCACAGAAAAAAAGCTCACTTTCACGATTATATTTCCAAAATAAAACAAAACGCCCCATGGGATATTTTCACCATTGTCAATCCGACACTCATTAAAAATCCTTACGCGAGTTCTTTTCCAAAACTATTTTTTGAAAATGACAAATCTATTCGAAATAAAATATTTTTTTTCCTCTTCAATACAATCAAATTTTATACAAAAAGTTTCTATCTATTCAACTCTTATCTTCTTGCTTTCATGGTATATAAAATTTACTATAAAAAACAGAGGAAAAGGAGTGTAAAAACTATTATAGATGTTTTTGGACTCGTTAATAAGACAATTGAAGAAGACATTTTTAATGAAAACTATCTAACGGGAATATATGAAGTTTTTGAACGCTACAATAAACACTATACACTATTGCTTCGCCTTTACGGTATCAGTAAGAATCCACTAAAGTTAAGGAAGTTTTTTCAAATTATCAATGAAGATAAAAGAGATTTTATTTTTGAATTTGAGTTTTTATTACTCAAAGACTTTATCGAGTTGTTTGTTTTGATAATAGCTTATCCCTTTAAAACATTACGATTAATTCAAAAAGAATCCACTTCTACCGATAACATTTTTAATCAATCATTATTTAATGATTTGAAATACGTTTCTTTTGACGGCTTTACACGATATCTTTTTGGAAAAAACATTGCTCGTATCGATACAATTGAAACTGTATATTCTTGGAGTGAATTTCAGGTTATTGAACGAAGTTTTAACTTCGCAATACGTAAAAAGAATACTAAAATACAACTTATTGCCTGTCAATTTTATCTAAATTATGAAACTTATTTTAATTCCTATATTGATGAGTTAGATGATACAATGCAATTCTCCCCACATAAAGTTCTTGTCAATGGAAAATACTATATTCTAGATCGAAAAAAAGTGCTTTATAAAGGTGGAGTCTCTTTACGATATAAAAATATTTTTAACTTCAAAGGGATTATAGAAGAAAAAAATATTTTACTCTTAGGTTCATATATTGAAAAAGATACCCAATACATGCTTGAGAGTGTAAAAAGCTTTGACAAAATAATATTTAAAAATCACCCGGCCGTTAATACAAGAAGGTTTGGACAATTACCAAAAAACATAACAATATCCAATGAAAACATTTATACCCTTTTTGAAAATGCAAAATTTGTTTTAGCTACAGCGTCGGGTACAGCCGTAGAGGCAGTTGCATGCGGAATATCCGTTATTATAGTCGCTAGCCAAAACAATTTAACCGCAAATCCTCTTGTAGATTACGGAAAAGGAAAAATTTGGGATATCGCTTATACTCGACATGAAGTTCAAATACATTATAATAAACTTCTCCGTTACCGCGAAGAACATCCAGAAGAAATTCTGGAAATCGCGCGATGGTATAAAAATAATTTTTTTATCGAACCAACAGAAGAAAATATACTGAACGTTTTTGGAATTACCAAAGAGAGGGAGTGATGAAAGTATTATTATTGGCAGGCGGGTTTGGAACACGCTTGAGCGAAGAAACAGATATCAGACCAAAGCCCATGGTTGAGATCGGTGGAAAACCTATTCTCTGGCATATTATGAAGATATATTCCAGTTATGGTTTTAATGAATTTGTTATTTTACTTGGGTATAAAGGATATTATATAAAAGAGTATTTTGCCAATTATTTTCGGCACCAAAGTGATTTAACTATTGATTTAACTAATAATAGTGTTGAATATTTTAACAATAAAAGTGAACCATGGAAAATAACACTTATAGATACCGGTTTAAGCAGTATGACGGGAGCACGAATAAAAAAAGCACAAAAGTTTATTGGCGATGAACCATTCATGCTGACTTACGGAGATGGCGTAGCCAATATCAATATTGAAGCTTTATTATCTTTTCATAAATCTCATAATGCAGCTATGACAGTTACATCTGCACAGCCCGATGGAAGATTTGGTGCATTGGTAATTGATGAAAACAACAAAGTTAATCATTTTCAAGAAAAACCTAAAGGGGATGGCAATTGGATTAATGCCGGGTTTTTCGTATGCGAACCAAAAGTGTTTGATTACATAAAAGATGAAGATGAAACCGTTGTTTTTGAACAGGAGCCTCTTAAAAATCTAGCGAAAGACGGTGAAGTTTTTACCTATCAGCATAAAGATTTTTGGATGCCGATGGATACATTAAGAGACAAAATGAAATTAAATGACTTATGGGAAAACCATACTGCTCCCTGGAAAACTTGGAATTAGATATGTTTAAAAATATTTATAAGGGCAAAACGGTTCTTGTCACGGGGCATACGGGGTTCAAAGGTTCGTGGCTCACGACATGGCTCTTAAAACTCGGAGCCAATGTCATCGGGATCTCAAAAGACATTCCTACCCACCCTTCGATGTTTCACGTGTTGCAACTCGAAGACAAAATACGCCATTATCAAGAAGACATCCGAAACCTCGGCGCGATCACGTCCATCATTGCCGATACAAAGCCGGATTTCCTTTTTCATCTCGCGGCGCAGGCTATCGTCTCGACCTCATATTCTGACCCGATTGAAACCATCAGCTCAAATGTGATGGGGACGACCCATATTCTCGAAGCATTGAAATGCTCCAATCATACCTGTACCGCGATTATTATCACCAGCGATAAAGCCTATGATAATGTCGAACAGGTGTGGGGATACAAAGAAGACGACAAGATGGGGGGCAAGGATATCTACAGCGGCAGCAAAGGGGCGGCAGAACTCATCATCAAATCCTATTATCACTCTTTTTTCAAATCTGAAAAATCAAATATCAGATTGGCGATAGGAAGAGCCGGAAATGTCATCGGAGGAGGAGACTGGGCACAGGATCGGATTGTCGTCGACTGCATGGTGGCGTGGAGCAAAAACGAAAAAGTGGAAATCCGAAGTCCCGATGCCACGCGCCCGTGGCAGCACGTATTGGAACCCTTAAGCGGATACCTCCATTTGGGATCGGAACTTTTTCAAAACATTTCGCTGCACGGCGAAGCGTTCAATTTCGGTCCCAGAGCCGAGCAAAACCATACCGTCAAACAACTTTTGGAAGATTTGAGCACGTATTGGAATTTTGACAAGGTCGATGATGCGTTTACCGTTACGGACAATATCCCTTTTCATGAGGCGGGACTTTTAAAACTCAATTGCGACAAGGCTCTTTTTTATTTGAAATGGCAAGCCAATATGCGCTACGATCAGACGATCAAATTTACCAGCGAATGGTATTATGATTTTTATCGCAGCACGAGCGACATCTATCAAAAAACCAACCATCAAATCGACGAATACGAAACTTTGGCAAAGGAGAATCATCTGTCATGGACGGAGTAATCCTTACCCCGCTTAAACAAATTTATCATCCGAAAGGGGATGTTTTTCATGCAATGAAAAAAATCGATCCCGGATTCGATGGTTTCGGGGAAGCCTATTTTTCGACCATTCACAAAGGAGATGTCAAAGGGTGGAAAAAGCACACGCAAATGACCCTCAATCTGGTCGTTCCCATCGGTGAAATCGAATTTATCGTGCATGATGCGCAAAAAAATGAATTTTTCAGCGTCAAACTTTCGCAAGAAAACTATCAGAGACTTACCGTTAAACCGGGTTTATGGATGGCGTTCAGAGGGATCGGAGAGTATAATCTTCTCCTAAATCTAGCCAATCTTGAACATGACCCGAGCGAAGCCGTGAATGTTGAATTCGACAGTATCAAATATGATAGATAAAAAAATTTTAACGACGGGCCTTGAGGGAATGTTGGGCTCCAATATCGTGCATCACCTGCAATCCAAAGAAATCGTCGGGTACAACAGAAGCCAGCTTGACATTACCAATCCCGATACGGTGAATGCCGTACTTAGCAGAGAAAAACCCGATATTATCATTCACACGGCCGCATATACCGATGTAGACGGCTGTGAACTCGACAAAAACAAAGCCTATACCGTCAACACCCTCGGAACACAAAACTTAGTCAATTACTGCATAGACAAAGAGATACTATTTATCTATATCTCCAGCACCGGAGTATACGGTGCAGCCAAAAACGTCGCCTATACGGAATTTGATCAAGTCTGCCCCACGACAATCCACCATAAATCAAAACACGAAGGTGAAAAAATCGTACAGAATCATCTCGAAAAATATTTGATTTTACGATCGGGATGGCTTTACGGCGGAGACAAAATGCACGCTAAAAACTTTGTTTATAAACGGTTTTTAGAAGCTAGAAGCAAAGATACCATTTATTCGGATGCTTCCCAAATCGGTAATCCGACCTATGTTGCCGATTTTGTACAACAAATGCAGCTATTAATTAAACATCAGCAGTACGGCATTTTTAATTGCGTCAATAATGCTATCGGCGTGTCACGATACGACTATGTCAAAAAAATCGTTGAGCTGTTTGACTTAAAATGCGACGTAAAAATTGCGCCTGAGGGGATGTATTCAAGAGTAGCCCCGATCTCAAAAAACGAATCGGCCCTCAATTACAAACTCAATCTGTCCGGCTTGAATATTATGGGCAACTGGGAAAAGTCGCTTGAAAAATATATACTTCACTTAAAAGACGAACTATAATGGCAAAAGTCTCTATTTTGATGAACGCCTACAATGCAGAAAAATACTTGGTTGAAGCGATTGAGAGTGTTTATGCCCAAACGTTTAAAGAGTGGGAAATAGTCTTTATCGATAATTGTTCTACCGATGATACAAAAAAGATTGTAGATCGATATGATGATAAAATCAAATACTACAAGACGGATAAAAACATCCCGCTGGGTGCCGCCAGAAATTTCGGATTGCGCTATTGCAAGGGAGAATACATCGCCTTTCTGGATACCGATGATATTTGGCTGAAAGACAAACTCAGGGTTCAAGTCGACATTATGGATCAGCATCCCGAGTATCGGTTATGTTATGGCGGCGTTATTTATATCAATAAAGACGGGGAAGAGACCGCCAAATTCATCCCCGAAGCATCCTCCGGCAATGTCTTTGCCCAGCAGTTAAAAAAATATGAAATCAATATGCAATCGGTCCTTATGCGGAATAACGATGACATAAAAATAGATGAAAGTCTGCGCCATTCCCCCGATTTTGATCTGTTTATGAAACTTGCCGGCCGAAATAAATTTTATGTGGTAAAAGACTATTTAGTCAAATACAGAAGGCTCGAGAACTCTTTAACCTCCAAAAACATTGACGTTTGGTGGAGCGAAATGAAACATACGCTGGATCAAATTTTCCAAGATCCCGCATTGAAAGAGCAGTACCAAAAAGAGTACGCCTATGCCTACGCAAAAGTATCGTATTATAAAGCGTGCCATCTCATGAGCATCGATAAAAAAAGTGACGCAACCGATGAGCTTTCAACGCATAAATTCGTCAGCTACCAATATTTTATTTTGTATATTGCGTCGTTGTTTCCGAAAAAAATTTGGGATTTCGTTCATAACTACAAACACTAGGGAGAATCGTTGATGTTGACATTAATCATTGGTAAAAACAGCAATCTATCTCAGCATCTGGCTAAAACAATCCCAAACTGCATTTTGATTTCATCCCGGGAAATTTCTTCGGATATTACCGCTCTCTTCGCATTCAAAAATACAAATATCTCCATTATCTTTAACAACTTTCAAACCGCATCGAGGCTGAACGATACTGATAATCTTGAAGCGTATATAGAGAACTCGATTGTCGTCACGGCAAAAGTGCTCGACTATTTTAAAAATACCGCGGTCGACAAAATGATCTACACCAGCAGCAGTTCCGTATACGGGAATAATATTCTCTGCAACGAAACCGATGAAGTCAAACCGCTCAACCTTCATGCATCGCTAAAAGTCAGCAATGAAAAAATGATCGAAAAATACTGCACCGAGCGTCAAATCGATTATACCGTCGCACGGATTTTTAATATGTACGGGGGAGAAGATCGGTTTTCAATCATCAGCAAAATCATCAATGCCGTTCAGAGCGACCAATCCCTTACCGTCATTAACAACGGCAATGCCATTCGGGATTTTATCCATATCGACGATGTGGTCAATGTCTACGAACATTTGCTGCATGCCCGCAATCTCCCGAGAATCAATATCGGAAGCGGCAACGGGACATCGATTAAAAATATCCTTACTTTTTTGAAAAACAACCGTATCGAGGTAAAAACCGATACTCAACAGCGCGATGAACTGAAAATTTCCACGGCCGACAATACATTAATGGTAAAATTACTCGGCCGTAACGTGTTTAGAGACGTTGAAACGTACCTTTTGGATAAGCTTCGTACATGAAAAAAAAAATCACTATCGTCATAACGGTTCCGCTCTCCTTGGAGACATGGTTTCGCGGTCAGCCGCACTACCTCTCAGAGCATTATGAAATTGAAATTATTACCTCTGAGGGAAAAAATATCGCTTCGATTCAAGCCTACGAAAACGTGTCGATCACCCTCGTCGATTTTACCCGCCGAATCAATCCGCTCAAAGACCTCAAAATACTCCTACAGCTGTGGCGCCATTTTCGCCGAACTTCACCCAACATGGTCTACTCCATTACCCCCAAAGCGGGATTGCTCGGGATGATGGCCGCGTGGTTGGCGAGAGTCCCGCTGCGTGTTCACCTCATCGTCGGTCTCGCGTATATGGGTTCAAGCAATAAGCGTCGCATGCTGCTCAAAGCCATAGAAAAAATCACCTATTTTTTTGCCACTAACCTCTATTCCAACAGCCTAAACCTAATCGAAATTATCCGCAAAGAGCTCACCTCCAAAAAGGTCAATACAATCGGCTACGGCTCGGTTAACGGGGTCGATACCGCCCATTTCAACGATACGTTCACTTCCGAAGAAAAGTTTTCTTTGCGTCATGATTTGGGAATCGACAGAGACGACTTTCTCCTCCTCTTTACCGGACGGATCGTCGCCGACAAAGGGATCAACGAACTCATAGCCGCATTCGAATATCTCGCCCTAAATCATCCGAAAATCAGACTGCTCCTTGTAGGCGATTACGAACATGAACTCGATCCTATTCATCCCGATACGTTCGAGCTGATCACCGTTCATTCCCGTATTAGCGTTATCCCTTTCCAAAGCGATATACGCCCCTACTTCTGTATAGCGGACGTATTGGTCCTCCCTTCCTATCGCGAGGGGCTTCCCAATGTCTTAATCGAAGCGGGAAGCTGCGGACTTCCCCTTATTGCCACCGATATCAACGGCTGCAACGAAGTGATCATCGAAGGGGAAAACGGCCTTCTCGTCGAACCCAAAAGCATTTCTCATCTTATCGACGGTATCGAAAAGCTTGTAGACTCTCCGGACCTTTATGCCGCACTCAAAAAAAACGCCAGAGAGAGCATCCTGAAGCGGTACGATCAGAACGTTTTTTGGGAAGCGCTCCATGGTGAGTTTGAGCACCTTTTCAACTCCAAAAGCGACACTGTCCGCCATGTATAAACAAATTCTCAAACCGCTATCGGACAGAGTGGGCGCATTGCTCCTCCTTATACTCGTTTCTCCGCTCATTTTGATCGTTGCGGCAACGGTCTATCTAAAACTGGGCCGCCCCCTCTTTTTTACCCAAAAACGGCCCGGATATAAAGGAAAAATCTTCACGATCTACAAATTCCGCACCATGTCCGATGAACGAGACGGCAACGGGGAACTACTGAGCGATCACCTCAGACTCAAAGGTGCGGGTAAAATTATCCGCAGTCTCAGTCTCGACGAACTGCCTCAATTACTAAACGTCTTGAAAGGGGAGATGAGTTTTATCGGCCCGCGTCCCCTTTTGGTCGAATATTTGGACCTCTATACCCCCGAACAGTCCAGACGCCATGATGTACTGCCGGGAATTACAGGGCTCGCACAGGTTAACGGCCGAAATGCGATCAGCTGGGACGAAAAATTTCGTTATGATGTCGAGTATGCGGATACCCTCTCCTTTTGGCTGGATTTAAAAATCATTTTTTTAACCCTGAAAAAAGTGCTGCAGCGAGAAGGTATTTCCCAAGAAGGGAAAGCGACCATGGAGAAATTTCGTGGCTAACTCAATTTTTATTTACGGTGCCGGCGGGCATGGGATGGTGGTTGCCGACATCGCTTTGGCATGCGGATATGATGACATTACGTTTATAGACGACGGCGACAATCCCCATCCCTCTTTTAACGATATTCAAAACGATAACCATATCCCCATTGCGCTGGGGATAGGGGACAATAAAGTCCGATCAAAACTTTTTTACAAAATCAAAGAGAGCGGGTTTAAAGTGTTAACGCTGATCCATCCCAGCACTATTTTATCCCCCACAGCACACATCGGAGAGGGGACGGTGGTCATGCCGAATGTTGTTTTAAACGCAAAAGCCTCCGTCGGAAACGGAGTCATACTCAATACCGGATGCATCATAGAGCATGAATGCAGGATAAAAGATTTTGTCCACATCTCCCCCAATGCCGCACTGGCGGGGAATGTCCATGTGGACGAATTGACCCATATAGGTCTTGGGACAAACGTAATCCAAAATATTACGATCGGAAAAAACGTCCTGATCGGAGCCGGATCAGTCGTAATACGGCATATCCCCTCCGATGTGACGGCCGTCGGAAATCCCACTAAAATCATTAAGGGTACTTCATGAGTAAACGTATTTTTTTAAGCCCTCCCCACATGGGAGGCAATGAACTCGCCTATATACACGAAGCGTTTGAGAGCAATTATATCGCCCCTTTAGGGCACAATGTGGATGCTTTTGAAGCACAGATTAAATCCTATACGGGGGCAAAATATGCCCTCGCCGTTACCAGCGGAACGGCGGCGATCCATCTGGCATTGCGGGTTTTAGGGATAAAAGAGGGGGATGAAGTGATGGCAAGCACTTTTACCTTTATCGGTTCCGTCGTCCCGATCCTGTACGAACGGTGCACCCCGTTTTTTATCGACTCCGATACGGCAAGCTGGAATCTCGATCCGAATCTGCTCGAAGAAGAGCTCTCCCAAAGGGCCGCACAAGGTAAAAAACAGCCCAAAGCCCTTATTGTCACCCACCTCTACGGCCAATGCGCCGATATCAAACGCCTCGCGGCTATCTGCGAGCGCTACGGGGTTTACCTTATCGAAGATGCGGCTGAAAGCTTAGGGGCGGGCTTTGAGGGCAAACAGACGGGAACGTTTGGAAAAATGGGAATTTACAGTTTTAACGGAAACAAAATCATCACGACCAGCGGCGGCGGTATGCTCGTCAGTGATGATGAAGCTCTCATCGCACATGCCCGCCATCTCAGTACCCAAGCGCGGGACAATGCCCCCCACTACGAACATACCGAATACGGATACAACTATCGGATGTCCAATATTATTGCGGGTATCGGTCGAGGACAAATGGAAGTTTTGTCAGAGCGAATCGAACGCAGACGGGAGATATTCGACCTCTATCACAAGGCCCTTTCTGAGATTCCGGGCATCTCTTTTATGCCTGAACTGGAAGGGAGTATCGGGAATCGATGGCTTACCACGCTGCTCTTGCCGGAACATATCTCACCCGAATCGATCCGCCTTTTACTGGAAGCGGAAAATATTGAATCACGCCCGTTATGGAAACCGATGCATGCACAGCCTCTATTTCAGGGGGCACTAGGGCGTTTAAACGGCCTCAGCGATACACTGTTCAAACGGGGGATCTGTCTCCCGAGCGGCTCTTCTCTAAGCGATAACGAAGTTGAAAGAATCGTTTCTCTGGTAAAACAGGCAATCATGCGCAAATAATTGATAAAGCTACTTCATTTAGCTAAAATACCCTATATAAATACGGAGAAATAATACGAAATGTTAAAATTACACGAAGAGCGTAACTCTTTACGCACGTTATTTATTTTTATTGCCATCGCCTACATTTTCTCTATTTCCGTCCGTTTTACCTTTGTTGAAGCTCTTGGAACCGCTCCGCAATTTCGTTGGAACAATGAGCTGATGATCAACAATAACGATGGATACTATTTTGCGGAAGGGGCCCGGGATATTCTTGCGGGCAGTCATGATAAAAACGATAATTCTCCGGTTGAGGGGGCACCTGCAAAACTTACGGCCGCGCTCTCAAAAATCATTCCCGTAAGCTTTGAAACCCTTATTCTTTACATGCCCGCATTTCTCGGATCACTTATCGTCATCCCTATGATTCTTATCGGTCGTGCTCTCAATCAAACGACGATGGGATTTTTAGCGGCGCTTCTCGCGTCTATCGCCAACAGCTACTATAACCGGACGATGGTCGGATATTACGACACCGATATGCTCAATATCGTGTTCCCCGTACTGGAGATGTTCTCTCTCATTCTCGCCCTTACCCATCAGCGCAACCGATATCTTATCCCGATCTCAATCTCAATCGCCCTCAATCAATGGTGGTATCCTCAGGCCTATGCGCTGGATACCGCTTTATTTGGAATGATTGTCGGGTATACCCTTGTTTTTGACCGCAAAAATCTTTATCTGTACAAAATTGCCCTCTTTATCCTTATCGGAATTTTAGCCATCCCGTTTATCGCTAAAATCAGCTTGGCTTTAATACTGTTCGCATTCTTTCATTTTCAGCATGAACGTTCGCAAAAACTGTTTTGGGTTCTTTTTGCTGCGATCGTCGCTCTGTATTTTTCGACCGGCGGAGTTGAACCGATCCTCCACTTCATCAAAGGATATTTCTTTACCGGCGAGGGGAAAAATGCCGTTTCTACCTTAAACTTTTACAACGTCATGTCAACCGTTCGCGAAGCGGGGCAAATACCGTTTAATGTTTTTGCCGAGCGGATCAGCGGCCATACGGTTACTTTTGTCCTTGCGGGCATAGGTTATGTCATGGCTATCATTGCTTACCGGCCGCTCCTGATCACTTTGCCTCTAGTAGGGCTTGGGTTTATTGCTATGTCTGCCGGATTACGCTTTACCATTTATGCAGTACCGCCTATGGCTATCGGTATTGCTTTTCTTATCCTCTACACAACCCAGTTTATCGAAAAACCTTTTCTGAAATATTTGAGTATCGTAACATTTATGTTCGCCGTTCTTTCTCCGAACTACGCCCATGTCAGAGCGTATATCACCCCGCCTGTACTCAGCAATCATGAAGTAGTCGCCCTAAACGAACTCAATAAAATGGCTTCGGGCAAAGATTATGTTGTAGGCTGGTGGGACTTCGGGTTTCCTATCCGATATTACGCTAATGTAAAAACGTGGGCCGACGGTGCGCAACACTCCGGCGGGCAAAACTACCCTATCTCTTTCGTATTGACGAGTTCCGATCCTTTATCCGTTGCCCATATGCTGCGTCTCAACACCGAATACATGGAAAAAAACTTTCGTGATCAAAACTCTTCTTTCTCCAGTGTTTTCGAATACATGATGAAGGAAGAAGGGTTTAAAGACCCGAACGACTTTTTAAACGCAATAGCCCTTCCTGAGTACAAAACACCTCCGAAAACGCGGGATGTATACCTGTATTTACCGCTGCGGATGATGGAAATTTTCCCGACGGCAGCCCTCTTTAGCAATCTTGATCTTAAAACAGGAAAAAGTGCCCTCCAGCCATTCTTTTATGCAACTCAAAATTTTCGAGATATGGGGAAAATGCTGGACTTAGGACAGGGAGTCTCGATCGAAAAAGCGACGAGCACCCTTAAGCTAGGCTCACAAACTGTCCCTATCAAAACATTTTACCAAGTAGGATACGATCAAAACCAAAAAATTAAAATCAATCGGCAAACTTTTGCGTCAGAGGGTCTAAATGTCATATTTATGGCGAGTTACAATCAATTTTTAGTGTTGGATGATTATTACTTCAACTCTGCATATATCCAAATGTTTGTATTGGAACAATATGACAAAAACCTTTTTCAGCCCGTTATCCTTAGTCCTTTGACAAAAATTTATAAGCTAAAGATATAACTTATGAAATCAGCTCAAGAAAAAGTTCAATCAGGTCTGCTCACCCCGAGTTTTGCCAAACGATTCCTCTTTTTTTTAAGTGCCGATTTTATTCTGTTTTTTGTATCGCTCCATTTTGCCTATTCGCTTCGATTTGATTTTGCTATCCCCCCTGAACATATGTCAAAGTTCTACATGGTCTTTTTTACCCTTGTTTTATTGAAATGGGGAAGTTTCTATCTCTTTGGTATCTATCGTATGACATGGCGTTTTTTCGGCCTGCACGACGCCAAACAGCTTGTGTATGCCCATATTCTTGCTTTTATTGCCTTTTTTGTCCTGTATATGCTTAATACGGCACTGTTTTTACCGATGCCGCGCAGCGTTATCGGAATAGATATGATTTTATCCTTTCTTTTGATAGGGGCCTTACGCTTATCCAAACGCCTTTCAATAGAGTCGGCAAAAGGAGACGCCCATAAACCTGCATTAATCATCGGAATATCTCCTAATACCGCCAACCTCATCAAAAGCATGATGGAAAGTTCCAACGACTATTATCCGGTGGGAATCATAACCGTACAAGAGAAAAATCATAATATGATCGGCTCAACGATTCAACATCTTAATATCTCAGGTTCCGATGAGATCGTCTCTTTAGTCGAGTCAAAACAAATAGAAGCAGCCGTGATAGACGGCTCATTACCGAGCGATATTTTGCGGAAATCCTATCAACTTCTAACCGATGCCGGAGTACGGGATATCAAACGCTCGGCGCTCCTATCCGACGGTAAAGAGGCAATCACCTCCCTGTCGGTTGAAGAACTCCTGGCCCGGCATCCTAAAGATCTCGATACCCAAACCATTAAAACGTTTATTCAAAACAAATGTGTCCTGATCACCGGTGCCGGAGGGAGTATCGGAAGTGAAATAGCGCTGCAATGCCACCGTTTCGGTGCAAAAAATCTTATCCTGATCGATCACAGCGAATACAATCTTTATCAAATCGGCGAAAAACTCCCCTCCGCCGAACTCTATTTATGCAATATCATCGATCATGAAACGTTGGATACGATAATAAAAAACGGCCGTCCCGATATCGTGATCCACGCGGCTGCCTACAAACACGTCCCCCTGTGTGAAGCCAACGTCCAAACGGCTATTATGAACAACGTCATCGGAAGCCGTAATGTCATTGACAGTGCCATCAAGCATGAAGTTCCGAAAATCGTCATTATCTCAACCGATAAGGCCGTCCGTCCGACCAACGTTATGGGTACGACGAAAAGGATCGTAGAACTCTATGCCCAAAATGTCGATCCGAAAAACAGTGAAATCGTAGCCGTACGTTTCGGAAACGTTCTCGGTTCCAGCGGCAGCGTTATCCCAAAATTTAAATCCCAGATCGAAGCGGGAGGACCTCTCACCCTCACCCATCCCGATATTACCCGCTATTTTATGCTAATTTCCGAGGCATGCCAGCTCGTTTTACAGGCCGCCGCAATCGCACGCGGTGGGGAACTTTTTATCCTCGATATGGGAGAGAGCGTTAAAATCGCCGATTTGGCCCAAACAATGATTCGGCTTTATGCCTCGATGCCTATTGAGATTGTCTATACCGGATTGCGCCCCGGCGAAAAGTTATACGAAGAGCTGTTGATCGATGAGAGCGAACAAAAAACGGCATTTGAATCGATTATGATCGCCCGCTCGACCTTCTACAATATCGATCGTTTGAATGATGATATTGAACTGTTAACCACTTCATCCGATCCTCGTTCTGCCCTTCAGCGTATTGTCCCGGAATATAAAGATTCGATTCATCTTCAATAACGGCTCATTCTCTGCACTGCCGAATAAAGTTGCTGAGGAGAAAAATACTGGGGAGAGACGCGGCCGAAAACTCTGAGCTGTTTGATATAAAAACGGTACCGTCCGTCTTTGCTTCTTAGCATCAAACGGTAGGCATAGGCCAAATCGTCCGCATTGCTTTTAGAACAGAACCATCTTTTTTTATCATGCAAACCTAAGCGAAATACCTGCGAAAAAACGATCCCCATCCAATCATACGATGTTCCGTTTTTTCGAAGCTGCCTCCGTTCAACACGTTCGACGATCTCACTGGGTAAAACGATTTCGCACACTTCCCAATCTTCCGGATTGATCTCCATAACCTCTGTTCTGGAAACAAAACGGAACCGGTCATTTGAATGATAGTATCCGTCACTTCGACGAAATTCGCTATGGGAAAACGGACTGTTTGTCCAAAGCCGTATCAGCTTCTCCGCCAATGTCCCGCGTCCTTTGTAAAAAACGATACTAACGGTTTTTGTGGTGCTCATAAATTTCAAACCGTCCGTCATAGTGTTCTATAATCGCCGTGCAGGATTCAACCCAATCTCCGCAATTTAGGTACTCGATATCGTTAATCACTTTTATTTCGGCGTGATGGATATGACCGCAAATCACACCGTCATACCCTTTTTCGTCTGCATGCGAGGCGAGGACATCTTCATAATCGGTGATAAAACTCACCGCCTGCTTTACACTTTGTTTGACCATTTTGGAAAGCGACCAGTAATGGTATTTTCCGAACCACCGGCGTATGGTATTGATCGGACGGTTGAGGCGAAGCAATAGAAGGTAACATCGGTCACCCAGATGGGCAACCCATTTTTTCGTCATTGTAACCGCATCGAACATATCTCCGTGAACTACGAGGTAGGATCTGCCGTTAAGGGCATGGTGGACTTTTTCATGCGCTATGGTAATATTATCACCCATCACCATCGGTAAAAAAGGGCGTAAGAACTCGTCGTGATTACCGATAATGTAATAGACTTTTGTCCCTTTTCTGGCTTTTCGAAGAATTTTTTGAAGGACATCCGATTGTGCCTGACTCCACCGCCAATTGCGGCGAAGTTCCCACCCGTCGATAATATCACCGACAAGATAGAGGCTCTCGCACTCTACGTTTCGGATAAATTCCAGCAAATGTTCAGATTGTGCGTCGCGGGTCCCCAGATGAAGATCGGATATAAAGACGGTGCGGAAATTAAGTACACTCTCATTCATGCCGCCAGTGTAATCTCGAAAGATTACAAAGCGGTGACAAAAAGATTACAGTTCAGTTTTAAGAGCGGCACCGTTAGAGGCGTTGGAGACGAGGAGGCTGTAGCGTTTGAGCCATTTGGACGGAATCTCTTTTTTGATCGGTTTCCAGTGAAGGCGACGCTGCTCTAACACCTCATAACTCACATTGAGCTGCAATAGATGGGTATCGACATCAAGTTCGATCTCATCACCGTCTTCGATGAGTGCGATTAAACCGCCCTCAGCCGCTTCGGGACTGACATGACCGATAGAGGCTCCGCGGGTCGCACCGCTGAAGCGTCCGTCAGTGATGAGAGCGACACTCTCGCCCAGACCCATCCCCATGATAAGCGACGTAGGGGCAAGCATCTCTTGCATCCCCGGTCCCCCTTTAGGCCCTTCATAGCGGATAACGACGACATCGCCCGCTTTGACTTTATGCCCTACGATTCCGGCAATCGCCTCTTGCTGGCTGTTAAAACAGACGGCGGAGCCTTTGAATTTGCGCATATTCGGTGTGATTCCAGCCGTTTTGACGACAGCCCCCTCTTCAGCCAAATTACCGAAAAGGATAGAAAGCCCGCCGACCGGAGAGTAGGCATTTTCATTGGTGTGGATGATATTCGTATCTTTAATTACCGCATCTTTGATCCGCTCTCCGAGCGTCTCACCCGTCACCGTCATCGCATCGGTATAGAGGATTCCGCCGCGGCGGCTTACCTCTTTCATAACGGCGTTAACGCCGCCGGCTCGGTTGATATCATCCATATGTACCGTCGAGAGTGACGGAGAAATTTTTGCGATATGGGCGACATTCTCGCTGATTTTGTTGATTTGGGTAATATCGAAATCAACCCCCGCCTCTTTGGCGATGCTGAGCATATGCAATACGGTATTCGAAGATCCCCCCATCGCCATATCGACGACGAATGCGTTGTGGATCGCTTTTTCATTGAGAATATTTTGCATATTCCATTTTTGGGAGTTTTCGTCTTTGACCATCTCGACGATACGGCGCGCCGCCGTTTTAACCATCTCGATACGCTCCGGTGTCATCGCCAAAACGGTACCGTTACCCGGCAATGCCACCCCCATCGCTTCGCAAAGGGTGTTCATCGAGTTTGCCGTAAACATTCCCGAACAGCTTCCGCCTGACGGGCAGGCTTCGCACTCGATCTCGTACAGCTCTTCATCCGACATTTTGCCGTCGGCGTGTTTTCCGACCGCTTCAAAGGCCGTCGCCAAATCGATCGGGGTACCGTCTTTTTTGTGACCTGCCTTCATCGGGCCGCCGGAAACGAAAATCGTCGGCACATTAACGCGCAATGCCCCCATCAGCATCCCCGGGACAATCTTGTCACAATTCGGAATACAAATAAGACCGTCGAGTTTATGGGCATTCATCACCGTCTCGATCGAATCGGCGATCAACTCACGGCTCGGCAATGAGTAAAGCATTCCGTCATGCCCCATCGCGATCCCGTCGTCTACACCGATGGTATTAAACTCAAACGGGACTCCGCCCGCTTCGCGAATCGCCTCTTTGACGATACGGCCGTATTCTTGGAGAAAAAAATGCCCCGGAATAATGTCGATGTGGGAGTTTGCCACCCCGATAAACGGTTTATTGAAATCGTCGTCTTTCAGACCTGTTGCCCGAAGCAAGCTGCGGTGAGGGGTTTTGTCAAATCCTCGTTTAATAGTATCACTACGCATAGGATCCCTTTTTAATATTAATATAAAACGGGGTAGGAACACGCCCCTACCCCTACGCTAACGCTGAGTTTTCTTCGGCAGAAAGCCCACGAACGCTTGCGTTCTTTTATTTGTTCTGACAATTATACGCAAAAAAATCTCTAAAACTCTTTACACGCAATATTTTTTTTGCTATACTTCCAGTCCACAAACACAAATGCGGGAATAGCTCAGTGGTAGAGCACAACCTTGCCAAGGTTGGGGTCGCGAGTTCGAACCTCGTTTCCCGCTCCATAACATCCCAGTTGAAACATTGAGTCTGATGTTTGAGCTGAGATATTTTTTTCTACGAAATGCCCGGATGGCGAAATCGGTAGACGCAAGGGACTTAAAATCCCTCGGTGGTAACACTGTGCCGGTTCAAGTCCGGCTCCGGGCACCATTTAATGGTGGCGGCATAGCCAAGCGGTAAGGCATGAGCCTGCAAAGCTTTGATCCCCGGTTCGAATCCGGGTGCCGCCTCCAGCATAGAAAAAGATAGCTTCAATTTTACTACGGGTCACTGGCAGAGTGGTCGATTGCACCGGTCTTGAAAACCGGCGAGGGTAATACCTCCCAAGGTTCAAATCCTTGGTGGCCCGCCATCATATGAAAAACTTCACCAAAACTTCCACTTATTCAACCCTTAAGTGCAACAACGTTATTTTTGTAATGTAGCTTCGAGTCGTCAATTCATTCAGCAATTTCAGCAAACGCCAATCTGATTCCTTCCATGTTCTTTTGCATAGTAGAGGCCTTGATCAACCCGCTTAAATAAACTAGAAAAGGTGTCTTCTTCTCTAAAAGTGCTTATTCCAAGGCTTATTGTTACATGATGCACTGTTGGAAAAGAGGTGTTTTCAACTGCTAAACGCAGCTTTTCTGCCAAGTTTTGAATATTGTTTAAGTCAGTGTTTGGACTCAATATAAGAAACTCTTCCCCGCCCCATCGGGCAAAAATATCAATTTTGCGAATATGTTCCTGTACGATATCCGACAATGTCTTGAGTACTTCGTCTCCGACATCATGACCATAAGTATCGTTAACCGCTTTGAAATGGTCAATGTCGATGAGTATCAACGAAAGCGGTTGTGAAAATCTACGTGAGCGCTCGGTTTCAAGAATAAATAACTCTTCAAATTTATGGCGGTTGTAAATACCGGTGAGCTGATCAATCGTAGCAATACGTTGTATCTCTTGATTCATCAAAGTCTCTAATGTAACATCTTTCCCTGTAGAAACAAAACCGATAATATTATTTTTATCATCTTTAAAAGGGGTAATTGTTTTATCTTCATAATAAAGATCACCGTTTTTCTTGCGGTTGATGATTGTATCTCGAAAAACATCTCCGTTAGAGATTGTTTCCCATAACTTTTTATAAAAATCATTGTCATACCGATCCGATTTTAATATTCTAAAACTTTCTCCAAGCACTTCATCTTTACTAAACCCCGTATGATTGCAAAATGCCTGATTGATATAAGTAATTATTCCACGTTGATCGGTAATAGCAACCGTATCGTCAATTTGTTCGATAACTTTAGAGAGCATGCTTATCTCATTTTGAGATTTTTTGATTTCGCTCATATCGATAGTCATACCCGAAAGAACATCCCCGTCCAACGTTGCACTAATCATAATGGGCAGCGTATTTGAGTTCTTATCCACTAGTTCCAATTCATAGTTGCTAACTACCTGCTCTTGAGATAGTTTTTGAATAAATGTTTCCCTTTGTTCCGGATATTTATACACTAGCATACTTTTTTTACCGATCAGTTCATCCGGAGCACTATAGCCCAGCATTTTTGCCATGGTTTGATTGAGATACAGTATCGTTCCCGACAGATCACTGCGGTATATGCCGACCATAGCATATTCCACCAAATCTTTATATTTTTGTTCCGATTTTTCAAGCTCTTTTTGTGCTATTTTTTCTGCGGTTATGTCCTGTATCATCCCAACCATTTTATTGGGCTTATTATCCTCATATTCGACGTAGCCTACTGCAAGGACATAGCGTTCTATCCCATCCATTTTGATGATTCGATGTGTCAATTTATATTCGGTTTGATACCTTAGTGTATAATTTACTTTCTCTTCTATAATGCTTCGATCATCGGGATGAACTCTCTCCAAAAAAGCTTCATACGTTGCTTTGAAATCCTGTGGTGCAAGTCCGAAAATACGATACATTTCGTCCGACCACCAGAGTGAATTACTTTTTATATCCCATATCCAGTTCCCTAAAAAAGCAAGTTCTTGCGCTTTATTTAAACGCTCTGAAACGGAAACCAGTTCATTCGCTTGTTTTCTTAATTCAATATTTAAAACTTGAAGTTCCTGTTCAGCTTTTATACGAAGATTGATCTGATTGTGAAGTATCCGATTCCAAATGATTATGACAAGAGAGATCACTAATACCCCGCTGATAACTGCCCAGAACCGCCAATCATTGAAAATACTCTCTCCAGATGCATTTATCCAATGTTGATGAAGCTCTTCGCGCTCTTTGTCGGTAATTGCGCTAATTCCTTTTTGAAGAATTGCCCGTAAAATAGGCTCATCTTTTGAGGCTGCCATTGCCAGCTGAATGTTAAAATCGGTTTCGCCCGCCACACGAAGATTGGTTATCCCTTTACTGGAGATCAGATAAGACGCCGTAGCCAAATCTAGGACAGCCGCATCGGCTCTTCCGAAAGAGACATCCAAAAGTGTTTCCAAATCGTTCGCGGCTAAGTTCGGGGTGACAACCATTCCTTTTTTCATAAGATATTCGGTAACCGCGTAGCTCTTTACCAAAGAGACTCTTAGCCCCGCCAAATCTTTTTCACCCATTGCCCCGTCTCTGTTTTTATTGACAACGATGACATTGGGAACGGAAATAAAAAAATTAGTAAAGGAAAGAAATTCGGAGCGTTTGGGAGTTGCCGTAACGGCGTTGACAATCTGTACTTCGTGATTGCGGACATTACTAAAAATAGTATCCAGCGACGAAAACCGTTTTTCCTTGAAATGTACCCCCAGTTTTGATTCAACTAAAAGCATATAGTCATAAGCAAGACCTGCCGGTTCACCATCGGAGCCAATAAATACAAAAGGGGCATAATTGGTTTCAACCGCATATACAAGATGCGATTGGTTCTGAGTCAGCCAAAGACGTTCTTGCGGTGTTAAAATATCTTTAGCATTGCTATCCCCATAGGCAGCAGCTGAAAGGAAAACTCCCATAAATACTATTAGAGCCATACAGTAGACTCTTTTCATCATTTTTGCCTTATTGTCGCGTAATTACTTTAAATTGTATCGTATCTCAAATAATTTTGACAAATCAAATATTTATACATAACGTATAAAATATTTTAGACACAAACTGTTTTAATTCAAATCTATTCATCCTAAATTTTTATTTCATTCCATTTAACCCGTGTTATGATTTTCTACTTTCGCGTGAGAAGTAGAGCATGGAAACCCATTTTCAAAACACCCCGTTTAAAACTTCGCTGGATGCGAATAAAGAGTATTGGTACTATACCTTCGGAATCAAACACATTCCCTTTTTATTTATACTCTTATGGTATATTTCACAATAAAATTTACACTACATTAGTATTCTGCAGTAATTCAAGGGACTTTATGAGTTTTGAATCCGATAAATCTATTCTTTTTTTGATCGCAAAAGCACGAAACATCCTCAAAAAAGAGTTTGAAAAAGAGCTCAAACCTTATGACATCTCCTATGCACACCGTGTTATTTTGATCCGTCTCAGCGAAAAAGATTCGGTAACCCAAAAAGAGCTGGCGAAAGACACCTATTTTGAGCAATCCAACCTAACGTTGATGCTCGATAAATTGGAGCAAAAAGGGCTTGTAAAACGTATGCCGAAAGAAAATGACCGGCGGGCTTATCTTATATCGATTACCCCTGAGGGAAAAGAACTAATCGCACCGTTGGTCGAAATGGGCGAAACCATCATGGAAAAAGCACTCTCCGGTCTCTCTTCCGAACAAAAAAAAGAGTTTTCTAAATTTTTAGAACAAATCCATTTTAATTTACAAAAGAAATAAAATCCGACCTAATCTTATTTTTTTATCTCTTTCCATCGAAGCCGTGTTATGATTTTCCACTTTCGCGTAAGGAGTCGTGTCATGGAAACCCATTTTCAAAATGAACCCTTTAAAGCTTCGCTCGATGCCAATAAAGAGTATTGGTACTGTACCTGCGGACAATCGAATACTTTTCCGTTTTGCGACGGGAATCATGAAGGAACCGGCAAATCGCCGATAAAATTTTCTGAAGAGGTTGAAACCGATAAGTGGCTCTGCCGATGCGGCCGCTCAGGTCGTAAACCCTACTGTGACGGCTCCCACCAACAGGGGGGATAACTCCCCTTACACCCCTTCTAACAGGATCGTTCGTATCTCATCCGCCGGTTTCGGCTTGGAATAAAAATAGCCTTGGATATTGATACAGCCGTTTTGTACCAAAAAGTCTTTTTGTTCAACGGTTTCAACGCCTTCTGCGATAACATCGAGATTTAGGCTTTGCGCCATCGCTATAATGGCTTTGGTAATGGCTACATCTTCTTCATCGCCCGGCAATTCACGGACAAAAGACTGGTCGATTTTGAGTTTGTTAATCGGAAGTTTTTTAAGATACGAGAGGGAAGAGTACCCGGTTCCGAAATCATCTACCGCTATTTTTACCCCGATACGGCTGATCTCTCGTAAAATATCTATCGCCTCGTCCGGATGGATCATAATTTGGTCCTCCGTTACCTCGAGTTCTATCCACTCGACGCTGCATCCGGTTTCTGCCAAAAGGGTTTTTAAAAAATCTATAAAATCTTTTTGCTGAAGCTGTTTCATCGTAAGATTCATCGACAGAATCCCGGGATTTAGCCCCTCTTTGTACCACTGAGCGATTTGGTTCATGGCATGCTTCATAACATATCGGTCAAGTTCGACGATAAGCCCCGTCGATTCGGCTATCGGGATAAACGCGGCCGGAGAAACGAGCCCGACGGAAGGACTGTTCCACCGCACCAGAGCTTCCATCCCGAATAAGCGGTTCTCTTTTCCGTTGACTTGAGGTTGAAAGTAAACGATAAATTCTCCGTTTTTAAGCCCGGCGCGCAGGCTTGTCTCCATAACGACACGTTCTAAAGCGCGCGTCGTCATTTCCGAGCTGTAATAGCGGACATTGTTTCTCCCCTCATTTTTAGCCGCATACATAGCCGCATCGGCGTATTTGAGGAGATCTTGCGTCGTATCGCCGTTATCCGGGAAAAGGCTGATCCCGATACTGCATCCTACATACAGTTCATGATGATCGGCAACAATCGGCGCCAAAAGGACATTTAGAATTTTATCGGCCAGTATTGACGCCTCTTCCAAATTGTGAAGCTCTTCAATAATCACCGTGAATTCGTCCCCGCCGAAACGGGCCAAAGATTCCTCCTTTACGACCGTATGCTTTAATCGTTGAGTTACGATGGTCAAAACTTTATCCCCCGCTTCATGCCCGAGAGAATCGTTAATCTCCTTAAAATGATCCAAATCGACAAAAAGAAGCGCCATTCGCGTATTGCGAAATTTCGATTTTTCTATCGCATGCTCCAATCTTTCACTAAACAGGACTCTATTTGCCAATCCCGTCAGTGCATCATGGGTTGCTTGATACTGCAACGCATTTTTCTGCGCGCGCAGCTGGTTATGCTGCTCAAGCAGCGCTATCTTAAAGTCTCTTATCGATTTGATCATCGTATTCATCGTCGATGCGAGGGCAAAAATTTCCCTCGCTTTAAACTCCGGGACAAATGAAAGGGGAATTCCGTCATCATCGCTGTTACTGATCACACTCACCATGTTTGATAACGGTTTCAAAATAAACAGACGTATAGCGATGAAAAGAAATACAATCATCAATAAAGAAGTTATCAGCATATCGATTAACGATTCCACAATGATCTTATTTAGTTCTACCCTCATAACATTGTCTGAAATGTAGATACTCACCTTTCCGATCTTCTCCCTTCCCGGAGAATAAAGAGCGTACGTATCCGAGTAATAACACTGTTTTAACTGTTCACGCTGAACCGTATTGTGAGGATCGAAGTCGACAATCTTACCTTTGGTATCGCGAATTTTTCCGCTGATATAGGCACCGCTCCCTAAAATCTCCCCCGTTTTAAAATCTTCTACAACGATCGCAAACATATCGTTCGGTTCCATTGCATTCAATACCAGAGTGTCATATTCATTAACGGCGTATGACTCGATAAGATTCGTCACGTTTTTTTGAAGCGAAGAGATGGTCAGTTTTGAGGTTTTATTCATCTCCTCAATCATCTGATTCTTTCTCTTTTGGTAATCGTGGATCGAATGGATAGACATACTGACGATTACCGTTGAGATAATAATGATCCCCAACGTGACGTAAATAGATTGTCTGGAAGAGGTTGGCGACTTCATTTTTGTCTCTCAATTCCCAAAACATTTCGCTTTATGAGCGGGAGCTTCTCTTTGATATTGTCGGTCGAAATAGCGAGGATCGGAAGTTGCGGGTTCTTCTCTACTTTTTTGCCATGCAGATGTTTATCCATTGCACTCACCGCCTCTTGACCCATCAGATAGGGTTGCTGCATTGCCGAACCGACCAAAACCCCTTTGGGGATCAGTTCTAAAAACTCCGGTTCCGCATCAAACGTTGCCAAAAGAATCCGATCTTTCTTCCCCGTATCCGCAATCGCATCCAATGCCCCCTGATAACGATCCGATCCCTGGAGCCACAAAGCACGCAGGTCGGGGTATTTTTGGATCAGCTCTTTTGAATATTTATAGGTTTCGTCGTAAGAAAACGTAACCTGCTGTTTGAGATCGGCCCCTTTGATTCCGGCTTCTCTCATCGCCTGCATAAATCCGGCCGTCCGCAGTTGTCCGTTCAATCTTTTTTGGGGAATCGATATGATACCGACCCTTCCGTTTTCCCAACCCCGCTTATAAAGCTCTTTGGCAAGGACTTTTCCGATTCCGTACGCCCCTTCTTTATTGTTCGAGGAAATATACGAGACATACTCCCCTCCGTCCGTACCGATATCGGAGATTACGACAGGAATGTCGGCCGCTTTTGCCAATTTCAAAATGGTTTTGCATGCCGTTGATGTTGTGGGAGAGACAATGATACCGGAAGGGTTCTCCTGAATCGCTTTTGCCGTAAATTCCAACTCGCTTTTCCGGCTGTTTTGGGCACTGTACGTCTCTACTTCATACCCCAGTGTACCTGCGCGGTTTCGAATCCCCCGCTCCATTATCGTCCAAAAAGGGATTCTCAAATCCGAAACGATATAAATCAGTTTCTTTTGAGTTTGCTTTTGCGATACATCAGAGGCAGAATATACGGCTGTATCGATAAGTAGCATGGTGACAAAGGCCACGATAAAAGAAAATCTTTTCACCTTACACCTCTTTTTTAAACGCATGTTTTTGATTTTATCTGAAGTGCTCTTAAGATTTCTGAAAAAAATACGTTAATAAATCCGCTCCATCACATAGGCGATAAGGGGCAGAGTTACCAGCGATACGACGATGCCATATCCGACCAACGCCGCACTGAGTGCAGGGGCGAACCCCGCGGCAATCGCCAAAGCCCCCGCCGTAATCATGGAGGGCATCCCCGATTCCAAAACGGCCGTTTTCAATGCGAGCGGATCGGTCCCCATCGCAAACAATGCCCCGAATGCGATAAGAGGCATAATGACGAGCTTCAACACCAAAGAGCGGCTAAACAATCCGTAATCAACCTCTCCGCCGAATTTCATCGAATATCCGACCGAAACAAGGGCCAACGGGACGAGCGTCGATGAGAGCAGTTTGAGATACGGCTGCGTGAGCGAAGGCATATCACCGAATACGAGGGCAAATACCAGAAAAATAAACGGTGGGAAAAAGAGAAGTTTTTTCATAATCAACCGTTTATGAAATGCCCCCGTCTCATAGCGTGCGAGCACCGCCGAACCGTAAAGCGACAGCATCAAAAACGTTCCGAACTGATCGTACATCAAGACATACCCTATCGCCTCTTCGCCCAAAAGGGTATGAACGATAGGAATACCCACAAACGAGGTGTTCCCCAGCGGCATAACCAGCAGCAGTGCGGCTCTGGTCTGGGGAGGATGGTTACGGGTCATGAGAATAACCAGAGCGATCACTATCGGAAGCAATAGCCACGGTATCAAAATAACTCCGAGGGCGGATAAATCAAAATGGATTTTCGGGACCTGGATCAGTACCGTAGCGGGAAGAGAAACATAAATGACAAAGAAATTGAGGCTCTTCGCAAAATCGACGGGGGCGGAAGCTTTTTGGAGCGCTATGCCGATCAGTAGCAACGCAATGATAAAGGCAAATTGCTCCATTAGCCGCTCCGATTAAAATTACCGCAATAGTAATCGTTTGCCCCTTTTAATCCTCTAAAAAATTCAACAACACTGATATTCGCAGTTTTTCATTAGCGCCAGACCTGCTTCGTGATTGCTAAGTTCAAAAAGCTCTTCGATATAAAATACCGAAGCGCAAACATGATAGAGCACTTTTTCGTCCGACTTCTTCTCATAATAGCTCTGCGGTATTTTTTCTTTAAACACCTCCCAAAAACGGTTGCTGTATTTTTCATTTTCCGTGACTTCGATAATCGCATCGATGACGTCCGTAGCGTGCTGATAACAATCGATGTTCATAAATGATACATATCTATCCACAGTTTCTGATTTATTTTTATCCATTTTATTGCCTAATGAGAAATTTTCGTTATTGTATAATGGGTTTAGAGATTTCATGATGACTATATATGAGGAAGGATTGACATATTGCGAACCGTACAAACGGATCAGCGCCAACGAATGGTACGTGCCGAAGTATTATGGCCTATCTTGATGTTTTTACAAAAAAGATACGGTTTTGATCCCCGTGCTTTTTTAGCGCCACGCGGCTTGGATATGCAAAACCTGCAGACCAAAGACACACAGGTCAATGCCGCGTATCTCTCAGAACTGTTTGATGAGGCAACCCGTTTTACCGGAGATGCCAACCTCTCTTTCAAGCTGGGAGAATGGGCGAATCCCCATTCTCTCGGAGTATTCGGCTATCTTCTCTTGCATTCTCGGGATATTAACGAAGCGTTGCATAAACTATGCCGCTATTATCCCCTCATCGGACGAACCCTAAAACCTCTCCTCGCGGAAACCAAAAACCGTTACAAACTCGGTTTTATGTTCTACTTTGACGGTGAATTTACCCCTTTGGGCAAATACCAAGCAGAGATCCACCTTTCCGCGGCACTGAGCCTTATCAATAAAATCGCTTCGGAAAAAATCATCCCTGAATACGCGACATTTAGACACGATCAGCCCTCGGATCTGAGCGAATACAAACGGATATTCGGAGAAAAACTCTATTTCGGAGAAGATGAAAACGCTCTCATCTTTTCCAAAGAATCGTTGGCAGTCAAAACCCTCTATGAAAATCCCTCCCTTCTGCGTTTGTTTGAAGACGAGGCGGAAAAATCTCTGGGGATGGAGATTCACGGAGGGCTCAAAGAGGAGATATCGGGATTGATCCTCATCTGTGCCGGAGAACTGAATTTTACCCTTGAGGGGGTTGCACAAAAGGCAGGATTACACCCTCGTACTCTGCAAAAAAAACTCAAGGCAGAGGGGAGCAGTTATTCGCAGCTTTTGAGCGAAGTGCGTAAAAATCTTTCCAAACGTTATCTGCTGGAGAAAATAGATGTCGGTACTGTTTCCGTTTATCTGGGGTATTCCGAAGTTACCGCCTTTTTACGCGCGTTTAAAAAATGGTACGGACTCAGTCCGGGAGAATGGCTTGCTTCTGAAAAGTCGGTAAAATAACGGTACAAAAAGGGGTACAGTAATGCATCGATATACGTCGCCGAGACTCTCGTTTTTGACCATAGTCAAATGGCAGTTTTCAAAATCTATCCGAAAACGGGTGTCTGTATTTTCAACTCTGCCGGTCATCTCCCAAAATGGGCTTCCCGAAGGTGACTATGCGCTATGGCTCGGGCATGCGAGTGTTTGGCTACAGATGGGCAATACCGTGGTAGCCATTGACCCGGTTTTGGGAGACATCCCTCTCTATCGCCGCCATACACCTCTTCCCGTCCCGAAAGAAAAACTGTATACCGATGTAATCCTCATCACCCATGCCCATTATGACCATTTCGACAAAGCGTCCGTCGACTATCTTCTCAAACTAAACCCCGAAATGATCGTTGTCGCCCCCAACGGATTTTGGCGCTATATGAAGGGGAAAATTGACCGTGAGCGGTGTTTTGAACTGGAGTGGTGGGAATCGTTGATGGTCAAAGGGCTTTTTATCACTCTGACGCCGAGTAAACACTGGAGCAAGAGGACGCCGTTTGATACCAATAAAGCGTTATGGGGAGGGTATGTCATCCAAAACAGCGAACACACCCTCTACCATGCGGGAGACAGTGCCTACGGAAATCATTTCAAAGAAATCGGCGAAAGATTCGATATTGACGAAGCTTTTTTGCCGATCGGGGCCTACCGACCCGAAGCTATTATGAAACATAACCATTTAAATCCCCCCGAAGCGCTCCAAGCGGCGGAAGATCTGGGGGCTAAAACGGTGATTCCGATCCATTACGGCACATTCATCCTCTCGGACGAGCCGATTAACGAACCGATCGAATGGTTCGAAAAACTCACCTGTTCACACGAATATCCTTTTGATACACGTCCGCTGAATGTTGGAGAAATTTATCGTTTCAATGAAACGTCTACACTCAAATCAACCTGATCACGAACCGTTAAAAACATCATCTTAATCGGTTTGATACCGTAATCGGTCATCTTCAATCCGCCGAGGGCTTTAATGCGGACTTTATTCCCCTCTTCGATTATCGTCCCCTCAAAACTCATCGGTTTGGTTACCCCGTGAAGACTCATCATCCCTTTTAATATATAGGCGTCTCCCCCTTTGGAAATTACCTCTTTGATATCGAATACCGCTTTAGGAAAGAGGGTAGATTCTAACGCTTCATGCATATGTTCGTCACGTTTTTTGTTATCGCTGAAAAGATCGCTCATCGATACCTCGACGGAACCTTTCAATGTTGGGGGAGTTCCCTCAATACTGAGATGTGAGGTCGCTTTTTTGGTCATCGGATCGATCGTAGAATCTCCGAATACTTCCGTATGCGCTTTAATCGTCCCCGATTCAAAAGATAAGTTCCCCGCATACATTGACACAGCCAATACCATGGCTATGAGGCTCGATTTTCCTATCATGACACTCTCCTAAAATAAAATGGATACACTAAGGCAAAAGATCCCAAAACGGCTGCGGCAATCCACATCTGATGTTCTAAAGCGACAGCGTTTGCGGCAGAGGTAGCAACCCAGCCGACCCCTATCATCGACAACCCGATCAGACGTATATCCGCCAAACGGATCAGAGATTGAAACAGCAGAACATTATAATACGAAATGACTATAGGATAGATAACCGCCAATGCGATAGCCTCTTCGAGCCAATAAAAGAGATAACTGAGGGCAAATAAAACCCAAATTGTCCGTGTTTGTCTCATCAGTTCATTGCCGTAGCGGTAGGCTAAAAACACTCCCGATAAATGAGAAACGATAATCAGCAGTGGGTACCGGCTCCAAATATCCATATTCCCTGATCGGCTAAGGGCCTCAAAAAGTGCCGAATCGGCAAATATCCATAGCATCATGATCCCAAGTGTAGCCCAGCGAAACGGTTGCTTTTCATTGTAGAGTGCCGATGGCATACGGGTATAGCGCAATGCGACCAATGAAATCAAAGGGAACAGTATCGCGATATCTCCGCGCTGCAAAAACGGATAGGTATACAACGATGTTCCTATCGTATACGATATCGCCAGACCGAGGGCCAGCTGCCCTCTGCTTTGCGACCTGAACATATACAAAAGCAGCGGTGTCGTATATCCGATCACAAATCCGAGAACCAAAAGCATCCCCAGTGAATAGTCGGGATAAAACCACGAAATGATGATCTGTATCCCGAATAAAAAACAAAGTTCATGCTTGATACCGTAATGGCGCCAGAATGCACCGAATAAACTCCCGATCACCCCCCCGATCGGAAGGGTATAGAGATCATGGATATGAGAATCAAATGCTCCGACGACCCCGGTTTGCGCGATCAAAAGATAATATAGAAGCTGAGAGCTTAGAACGATGACAAGGAAGTTCATTCTCTACCCCGCAGTACCAGCCAATACAGCAAAGCGAATGAGGCGTCATACACCGCAACCAACAAAGCGATCCCGTCCAGACTCCCCACCATATACAAGGCGGCAAATACCGAAGCGCATACCGAGCGTATCGCTGCACTGAGCGAGGCCATCCGTTCCGCTTCATAGTGCAACCCTACCCAATGCACCATCCCCGTCCCGATCATAAAGGCGAATACGACGTACTCATACGTTCCGCCAAAATGAAATCCGAGGAGGGGAAAAAGCGTTGCACCGCCGATCAGGAGGAGTAATCCTCCTCCCGCATCGCTCAAAAAACCGACCGCATGATAACGTTTTAGCGGGGTATCCAGAGGCATTCGAAGCCGTATATAGGCGATGCGAAGCACCAGTGCAACCAGTACAATACCGATAAGGGCACGCAGTGCCAAGAAAAAATCAATATTACCCGTAATGATCTTGGCTTCTATCAGCCCGGCAACGGTTAAAACAATAGCCATCAATGCCATCAATACCGTCCATACCACCGCATATATCCGACGGAAGAGTCCGGGAAGGAGATGATGCAAGATGGAAAGTGCCATAAATGCGATCCCTAATCCCATGGCGATATGGGCATGCCCAACGACTAAATCGTTACGGTGGATCAGTGTACGTATTTCAGGGATAAAGAGAAGGTTTCCCTCCACATCGACAAAGACAAACGCGGCGATGGATAACATCAAATAAGGGTTGGTTTTGAATGTGACCCCCGCATCGCGAAGCCATCCCCACAAGAGGGGGAGATAGAGCAATGTCAGATACTGAAAGAACCACTCTTCGCCGTAACTAAGGCTGTGAAAAAAATTACGGATGACGAGCGATACGATGTACCCTGCGAGCGGAACGATCCACAGCCAATGCCAACGCGGCTTAAACTCCTGCGTAGCGACAAGTTTAATCAGGAGATAATAGATCGGAATAAGGACGAAACTCATCCCCAGCGTATTATCGCCGTGCGGTCCGACCAGCGTCTGCTCAACCTGTCCGTATTGCGGATTCATCAAAACGACCAGCGCAATAGGGGCGGCGATGACGGCTCCGAGCGACACGTTGACCCACAGCGGACGCTTTTCATAGCGGCGCAGCGCATCGACGAGGGCGAGAAGATAAAACAGACCGCTAAAGGCGAGGAGAAAATTGAGCTGATAGGGGAAATCGTAAAACGGAAGACCGCGCATATTTCCAAACAGCAGTGCCATGCTCATAAAGAGCAAAAAAAGATTCCAGACGACGAAATAGCGGCGCAAATGCCCTATCGCAACGTCGGACAACACCCCCTCTTTTTGAAAGAGGGCAAACGGCAACAATGAGAGCATTAGAGGGAAAAATCCGTACAGCATCTGTGAAATATGGAGTGATCGCGCACGCTCGGGAGAAAGCAGCGTCTGTGAGCCGTCCAGTCCCAGCATCTCTATAGCATAGACCAATCCGGCAAAGAGCCCAATAATCAACCATATCAGCGCTAGGGGAAGCTCATCATTTATGAATTTTCTTAACAACGCCGTCCTCCATCTCGATGATTATGTCCGCATAATCAGCTATTTTTTTATCATGCGAGGCCACGACAAATCCGGTTCCCTCCTGTGAAAACCGTTTAAAAAGTTCATACACGCCGAGGGCATTTTTCGTATCCAGATTCCCCGTCGGCTCATCGGCGAATACAACGGAGGGGCGGTTGATCAGTGCCCTGGCAATCGCGGCGCGCTGGCGCTCTCCTCCGGAGACCGAGTCGCTGTAGCGCTTTGCCAGTTTCTCGATCCCGAGTTCCCCTAAAAGGGGATCGACCGCCGCCGGATTGAGTGCCGCCAACGCAATATTCTCCCGCAATGTCAGATACGAAATCAAATAATGAAATTGAAATACAAACCCGATATGCTCCCGTCGGAAACGGTCAATATTGCCGAGTTCGCCCAGACATTTGCCGTCATACGTCACGCTCCCTTTTGTGGGTTGCAATAAGGTGGACAAAAGCGAGAGGAGCGTTGTTTTACCGCTTCCGCTCTCACCGATAATGGCGGTAAAGCTTCCCGGCTCGATCACCACATCCACGCCGCGCAATACCTGCTCATGTCCGTAAAAATGCTCTAATGCGTGACCTTCGATCTTCATGCGCCGCCTCGCTGAATCAGACTCATCGGATCGATTCGTGCGGCATATATCGCAGGAAGAAGCGTCCCGAACAGTGCCATGCTCACGGAGACAATAAATACTTTTATCGCCAATACCGCAGTAATCTCCCCGTTAATGTATCCTTGAAATTTATCGGCATGCTTGATCATCTCCAATACCCCCTCCGAAATGCCCCATGCGACCGTGAATGCCAAAAGGGCAATAATCAGTGTTTCACTCAGGAGTTTGAAAATAATTACCCGCGAGGAGAGCCCAATGGAGCGCATAATCCCAAATTCGGCTTTACGGTCGTTTACCACCATGCTCATCATACTTACAATTCCCAAAATCCCCATCAAAAAAGCCATCGCCCCGATCACGTCGGAGCTCGTTTTGATGATTTTAAACTGATTGTACTGCTCGATAAATCCGTCCGTCGTTTTCGCTTCCATCTCAAGATACGTTCGGTTTATCTGATCGATAAGCGCGTCGCTTTTGCCTAAATCGTTTAATGCGATCAAAAAAATGGAGGCACTTTTATGAAAGAGTTCTCCCGCATCCGAGAGTCCCATAACCACCCCTCCGTCTTCAAAGCCGATGCGGCTTTTAAACACGCCGCTGACGCGAAACGTTTTTTTGGAGAGGGAAATCGTCTCGGGGCGTTTGAGCGTTTCATAAATTTTGGAGCCGAGCATCACCTCGCCCGATGCAGGGTACGCACCTTGTTTGAGCGCATAGCTTTTAAAACGGTTCTCGCTCGCGCCGTATATTCCGACGATGGGGAGCGGATCGACGGGCGCCGCCCCTAAAATGAGGGCGCTTACCTCTTTTACCCCCTCTAAATTCGTAATTTTTTCGGCAACCGAACGGTTGATATCGCTGAAAAACGTATCGGCGATCCCTTTTTGGGTCACGATAATATCTCCGTCCGTTTTAAGCATCGAGCTGTACATGCTCACCACCCCGCCCGCTATGGCACTGATCAGAAAAATAGCGGCGATCGAGACCGTCATACTGATAAAGATAAGCGCCGTTTTGAAACGGTTTTTACGCAGCGCTTTAAGGGGGGTAATCACTGTTCGATCGCTGCTTTAAGTTCATCAGCGGTAGCAACGTATTCGATAGCTTTAAGGGTATTGTTCTCAAATCGAAGTACGGTGATTTTCCCTTCTTGTGCAGGGAACTTCAATCCGGTTTCCTCATCGCGTATCAACAAAACGGTATACGGATATTTTCGCATTTTCGGTAATGCGAACGCCTCGGCGATAAAGGTCGGCATCGGCGAAATATCGGCAATATACGCCGCATGGTGATCAGAAAGATAGGTGCCGTTTTGTTTACCCAAACAATCATTAACCGTTGCGGAAGTCTCTTTCTCAAATGCCATAATAAGGGTTTTCGGCATCGTTTTAAGGGTAACTATTTTCCCGAACTGATCGTTCATATCCAGCGGCGTAACCGACTCCCCTATTTTGTACGGAGCCGCCCAAACACTCAGTGCCAACAATACTAAAACAATCGTTTTTTTCATTAAAAATCCTTATACCGTATTTTCTAAAAGTGTAGCCTAATAAGCGTAAACGGATTATCTTTTTTCGGATGTTAACGCTCTATTATGAATTTTTGATGAAAGAGTGTCTACGGGGAGTAAAAGGGAAAAGAGGCCTCTCGCTAATGGGACAGTTTGCTTAAAAGCTTTTCTATCTCTTCGTGCTGGTCAAGAGTAAGGACAAAATTTCCATCCATTACTTTATCGAGGTGATTCATCTCAGTGAGGGTGATCCCGAACGGATCTTTTTTCGCTACTTTGCTCCCCCCTGATCCGATAATGACATTATCGAGTTTTTTAGAGCTGTGACGGATAAAGTAGGTGAGAAAATAGCCGCCGGAGTGATCTTTTTCGATAGCCACCACGACACGGGATGCGTTAGAGCCGCTCCAGTTAAGATCGGGAGCAATAATTTTAAAATCATCGATTGAGAGATAACCGACATAGACTTTCGTATAAATATCGTGATAGCGCTGTGTTGCCGGACGGCGAAAAAACTCAACATCGAGCGGATCTTTCCCCCGTAAGGAACGGAGCATCCACGAAAGGGTTGCGTAATATTTAAATGCCGCTATTTTCAGCTCTTCGGCATGGGCGATCTTCGTACTCTCTACACGGATCATCGGAGCGCGGGGAGAATCACTACTGAGACGCTCTAAAATATGACGTGCGCTGTAGGGCTTGGTGAGCCACACCGAAGCATAAGAAGGCAATTCGGACGTTCCGGTCGCCCCTTCATTAAGAACCAATAATGCCTTCACTTGATAGCGGGGAAACAGTACTTCCAGCAATGCCCGCTTTTTCCGAAGCCTTTTTTTCAGATTGCTGACCGATTTCACCAGTGTCATTTCGACAAAGTAAAGCTCTTTGTCCGTAAACAAAAGACCGTCAAATTCTCCGATCTCTTTGTGACGGGCACGGTAGATAATCTGCCCTTTCCAACTCACGGATAACGCATCGCTTTGAGCACGGGTACGGTGTTTGTGCGGACCTTTGATAATAAAACTTTTGATCTTCGGTTCATTGGCCGCATATCGGAGAAGTTTTTCGTAGATGTAGTTTTCATACACTTCCCCCTCAAACGAACGGAATGCGCTGATGTACCCTTCATCTTCCATCGTTAACCCTTTTGCCTCCAGCGACAAAAGGTGGTCAATGTTGTAGTCGTAATATAAAAGGTTATCGCCGAGTTCTGAATCGCCTTCAGGGATAACGGTATGGTCGAATGTTAGGATGGGAGCCTCTTTTGGCGGATTAGGGTACTCTCATAAATACCCGCTAACATTTTACCTTATTTTTGACCTAACACTACTCTAAAGATCATCATGATATACTTTATTTATGCAAAACAGACCGACTGAAGATCAAATCCGCACCCAATTCGTCACTTCGTTGATGAATTATTTTAAAATTGATGAAGACGTTTTTTTACGCAGCCATATCGATGAACTGATCCGTCCTATCAGCCCTAGTCGATACAGCAGTTTTCTAAACCGCCTCTCATCACGCGATATGCCCTACAAAACAGCGTTCGAAAAAATAGCCCTGATCGCTTCGGAATTTGAAGACGAAGCCCTCTCTCCGATCGATCAGGAAGCGCAGGAGCGGACGCAAAAACTGTATACGCTGATGTACGATTTGCACCGGGATATAAGTCTGATACGCGATGGGGACAAAAGTGCGCTGGAGCGGTTTGAGGCGATCCGGTTCACCTCGATCAAACGCTCAGGCGAAGAGAAACCCTTGCTGGATGAAACCGATATCAATGTCGTCAAAACACTTACCAAACGGTGGATTTACGATTATGTATCGTTGGACAGATCTCTTTTTGACGCACGCGTCCTGCACGAATACCGCAATGAAATTCTCCGCCGCGAACGCGAGAAAAACGACATCCTCGCAGCACCGCTCAAAGCCAAACTCATCACCTCGGTCAAACGCTCATGATTACCCTTCCGACTTCTTTGATCGATCGGGACGATCTCAGTCTGATGGAACGCTCCCTTATCCCCCTTATTGCCCGCCATACGCAGCAATGGGGAGACAAACCGGGCGATGTCGATGCCTCCTCATTGGCACAGGCACTCCGCCATAGCCCCCGTGAAGTGATCGAAGCACTGGATTCGATGGTCAAAAAGAACATTCTCAAAACCCTCCGCCGCAAAACCGATCAGGGGGTAATGATCTATTACACGTTTGCTCCTATCACCGCCCTCTCGTCTCCAAGTTTGGCGCTGAGTGCTACCGAATACAGCGACAGCAACTACTTCCTGAATCTCTCAAACGACGCGTATGAAGAGTTGCACGCTTTTGCATTGGAACTTTGCGACCGTGAGGGGTTACGACGGGAGCTGTTCGATGAGTTTAACCTCTATCAACGCTCTAAAAACAACCGTTCGTTTGACTGGTGTGCGGAGTTTGAGCGCTGGGTGCGCCGAGAGATCGCGTCAAATGCTCCGGTTCTGGCATCCGAGCAGGCACTCGCCGAAGCAAAACCGACAACCGAAGAGTTCGAGATGGCGCAGTATTTCATCCGCCATCTCTCTTCTATCGATCCGCAGTTTGAAGAACCTTTTGACGTTATGAGCTGGGCGAAACAGATCCGCCTTCTCATCGATACGGGAGGCTATTCGCTTCTTGAGATCAAATCGGTTATCGATTGGCTCTTCAGTGCCAAAGGAGACTGGTTCCGCCCCAATGTCCCCGATGCCTACCATTTACGCAAACATTTCAAACGGCTCATATCCCATACCCGTTCTTTCCGTGAGAGCAAACCCCGTCTGCCCGACGGCGTTAATATCTTTGATATTATCGGGCGAGAATAAATTCTATTCTTATGTTATGCACTAAAACGAATACATCCGTTTTAGTGGCAAGGACTAAAGTCCTTTGCAATCCCCTGAAGCTACAAAAACTACGTTTTTGAGATTTTAGTTTAGGATAAATTCAATCCGTCGATTTTTCGATCTCCCCTCTTCGGTCTCGTTAGGGGCGACAGGGTCGACATCCCCCATACCGCTTACTTTAACGGCAGTTGAGTCAACTCCGACTGAGACAAGATAATCGGCGACCATCTGAGCCCGTGCTTCCGAGAGGATAGCATTTGTCGCATACAGGGCTTTGAGACGCTGAGGCGGGATATTATCGGTATAGCCGTTAATGATTACCGATTTATACCCCCCCGCTTTAAAGAGATGCGCCCATTCGCGCAAACGCTCTTTTCCGACTTCGCTAAGGGCGACTACCCTGCTCTCGAATATCTGAAAGTTTCGGAAATACGGTGCCGGAGCCGCTGCCTCGGCAATAGGCTTTTCGACTGCCGGTTTTGCTACCGCGACAACAGGAGCCGTAGGTTCAACTTTCGGTTCAACTTTTACGATCGGAGCAGCGGGTTGCGGTTTTATTTCCGCAGTCGGCTGGGCGACCGGTTCCGTAACCGGTGCGGCAACACTCTCTTTTTGTTTCGGTACGGCAGGTTCTTCTTTACGCGGTTTAGCCGGCTTGGCAGGTTTCACTTCAATAACAGGTTGAATCGGATCAGCCATTGCGACACCCGAAGCACTCTGCCCCGGTTTTAGCTTTTCCAGTTCCATCATGATACATGCACCTTTGACATCACGTACGGTGAGGGTATAGGTATTGCCTTTTCGCTGCCATTGCGGATTTTTAAGGGGCTTGAGATCCTGATCCAACCCCTGATATTTTCGGACGCCGTACCCTTTCGGGACATTGACGGTGAGGATATTCTCTGCCGTTACGCAATCGGAAGACCCTTTACAGTCTCCTCCGCTGAGGAGAATTTTGATCACGCCGTTCTCGTCGGAAACCAAAAAATCGTCTCGATCGGCACGCTCAAGATAGGAGTAGCGATCGGTATTGGCAAAAGAGAGTTTAATCATCCCCTCTTTTGTTTTTTCAACACTATGGCTTGCCGGGCGGACATAGACAATCCGGTCGGCATCAAACCCTTTTTCAAACATAAAGCCGTAATTTTTATTTTTATCGCCTTGATAATTGAAATGAAATATACCTTCCGAGAAATCGGCCTGAGGATAAAAAATCATCTCCGAAACATCTGCTGAAACGCTATTCCAGCTTAACCACAACCCTACCAATCCGACTGCTATTTTACTTTGCATTATCACCTCATTGTAATAAAGAGATGATACAATAAATCAAACCAATTTTCGGTTAAAGGTGCGATAATGAATTTACTCTCCCTTTATCTTAACCATCCGCTTACAACTGCAACCGTCGAGTATGCACTGGATATCACCCTGAGCCGAGGGGTCGAAAACGGCTATTACGGTAAAAACAATACCCTCCATGTCGTCTTGGCACCGTTTGGGGTTCTTACCCTCATCGCCGAAGAGAAAAAAGAGATATTGGATGCGCTTTCACTGTTGCGCATATCGCTTGATGCCCCCGGCCTTATTACCCAAGACTATCCGATCCGTATCGATTCAGAGCTTTCCGCCCTCTTTAAAGTCACCAACAATGAAATTATTTTGCGCGAAGCCTCAACCTTGAACCTGAATATCATTGCACTCGCAATCAGCCAGAGTGTCGGATTGGAGCATTACGAAAAACGGCTCGATACCCTCTTTTTACAAAGCCGCCGCATCGTCGAGTCCATCCATACTTTCTCGATCAGCCGCCGCGCCCATCTGATGCAGTTTGCCAAACGCCTCGCCCTGACCCGCCACGATATGGTGAGTAATCTGCTGCTGTTGGATAAACCGAATATTTTATGGGATAATGAAGATGCCGAAAATCTCTACACCCGCCTTGCTTTTGTCCTCGAGCTGAACGATCGGCATGAAACGGCTCTTTCCAAGCTCTCTCAGATCAAAGAGGACGTACTGCTCGTTATGGATATTATCAATCATAAAAAGAGCGAATTTTTAGAGTGGATCATTATTATCCTTATCGCCGTCGAAATTGTCATGGGGATAATCGAGTTCATCCGTTAGGATACAATCCGTTTTATGCTACAATAAAATCACCTATACTTTGGAGGGGATTGTGATGATGAAAAAGCTACTTGTTTTGGCCGTATTAGGTGTATCGGCTTTATGTGCTGCTGATGGAGCCAAACTTTTTGGTGCCAAATGTGCCGAATGTCACGGGGGAGACGGTAAAGATATTTCAATCTCCGGAAAAGCGATTGCGGGTGACGGTGCGGCGTTAACAAAACTGATAGGCTACAAAAACGGCTCTTTCGGCGGCGAACAAAAAGCAACGATGCAAGGCTCTCTCGCCGATCTGAGCGACGATGATCTAAAAGCGATTGCCGCATACGTCGGGTCCCTAAAGTAATCAGTGGAGGAGTTTCTCAAACTCCGACGCCCTGAGCGGCTCACTTTTAAAATATCCCTGATACATAGTGCACCCTTTCTCACGTAAAAAATCAATCTGTTCAATACGCTCCGTCCCCTCTGCAAGTACCTGAAAACCGAGGGCTTGTCCCATGGCAATAATCGCCGAAACAATTGCCATATCGTCACGTTCGTAGGGAATGTCATCGACAAAGCTTTTATCGATCTTCAGCACATCGATCGGGAACCGCTTGAGATAAGACAGAGACGAGTACCCCGTACCGAAATCATCGATGGCTAAACGGATACCGTGTGCGCGAAGAGCATGAAGCATCTCTACCGTCTCCTCTTCACGCTGCATTAAGGCGCTTTCGGTGAGTTCTAACTCCAGCCGATCGGCAGGATAACCGCTTTTTTTGAGTGCTTTCTCAACCAAAAGCGGTATATTTTGATGACGGACCTGATGTGCCGATACATTCACGGCCAATGTCAGTCTATGCCCCATGTCCAGCCAGATTTTCCCCTGCCGACACGTTTCATTTAAAACCCATTCTCCGATCTCTCCTATCAGTCCGATCTCCTCGGCTATGGGGATAAATTCAGTCGGGGAAACCAGCCCCTTTACCGGAGAGTTCCACCGTATCAACGCTTCTGCCCCGACAATGCGTCCCGTCTGGATATGGACCTGCGGCTGATAATAGACTTCAAACTCTTGATTGAGAACCGCACGGCGCAACAGTGTCTCGCACTCAAGACGCTTGCGTGCCGAATCGGTTAGCTCATCCGTATAGTAATGGTATACGCCCCGCCCTTCCGCTTTGGCTTTATAAAGCGCCGCATCTCCGTGTTGAAGCAGGGTTTGTGCATCTTCACCGTGTTTGGGAAATAATACGATCCCCGCACTGGCACCGACATGGATCATTGCCGCCCCCGAAAGTCTATACTCCTGAGACAAGGAACGCATCATCTCTTCGGCTAAACGGCCGGCATCCTCAGGACGGGTAATATTTTCGAGAACCACAGCAAACTCATCCCCCCCTAGCCTAGCGATCAAATCCCCTTCACGCAAACGCGACATGAACCGTTCCGATACCATTTGCAAAAGTTCATCTCCCGCACTGTGCCCGTAGCTGTCATTAATATCTTTGAATCGATCCAAATCGAATACCAATAAAGCGAGTTGCGTTTTATTACGCTTCGCTTTTTCAATCGAATTATGTAGATGAGACTGCAGTAAAGCACGATTAGCCAATCCGGTGAGAGAATCATAGTTCGCGAGTGTTTCCAGCTGACCCTCATGTTTTTTACGTTCGCTGATGTCACGGGCGATGCCAAGCAATCCGATCACTTTGCCTTCGTTATCTTTCATCGGTACTTTTGTGACTTCAAACGTCCCCTGATAGCTGCCGTCCGCAAACGTCAAATATTCTTCATTATTTCGCGGCATCCCAATACTAAGCGCCACTTTATCGTTATCCCTAAAAAACTGCGCTAACTCGGCATCCACAAAATCAAAATCATTTTTATCGATTATTTCAGACTCTTTTGCTCCGAAAAACCGTTCAAACATTACATTGCACGCTAAATAGTTTCCTTCCAAATCTTTGGAAAAAATAAGGTCCGGGATATTATCTAAAAGGGTGCGTAAAAAAGCTTTTTGCTGTGCCAGTTCCTGTTGACGTTCACGCAGCGTTTGATCTGCTTTTTTTTGCTCGGTGATATCATGATAAACGGCCATCAAATAGGGGAAATTCTGAAAACTGACGGAGACAACATTAACCTGAATATTCAGCAATTCTCCATTTTTTGTCTTGTGAATCGTTTCAAATCGATCTTGACCGTTTTGTATAATCGCATCGATACGGCGGCGGGTCTCCTCTGGCGATTCAATCGTTTCGTAATCTGAAATACTCAACTCAGAAAACTCCTCCGCAGTGTATCCCAGATGCTCATATGCGGCACGGTTAAACTCTACGGCTTTCATCGTAATCGAATCGATCAAAACCACTCCGTCAGGAAGCGCTTCAAAAAGGGTCCGAAGCTTTAGTGCGTTTTGTTCGCTCGATATTTTCTCCTGTTTAAGTGCATTTTTTCGCTCCCCGATCTTTACGATCGCTTCGTTTTTTTGATCGATAACACGAAGCAAAAACTCGAAATAAGCACCGTTGACGGCATGCAGAACATCATGACGGCTTAACAATCCGACCAGACATTCACTTTGATCGACAACAATGAGCTGATGGATACCGTGTTCTTCCATCCGTGCCGCCGCTTCTTGAAGGGGAGTCTCTTTTTGGATCGTGTAAAATTCCCGGCTAAACAGTCTCTCGACCTGTGTCTCGTTTTCCCCCTTCTCATGAGCATACCAATGCGCAATATCCCGTTCTTTGATAATACCGACAGGCTTGCTTTTATCTAAAACCACGGCATAATCGTTTTTTCGTTGATGCATTAATGCCGCCGCTTCGGAAACGGATGTCTCAAACGATACGATCAAAGGAGAGCCGCTCATCGCGTCCGCAACGGTTTTAAATTTTCCCAACTGCTCAAATCCGATATGGCGAAGAAAGTCTCCTTCGCTGACTACCCCTACAAACGCTCCGTTTTGATCGATAACAACCAAATGACGAAACCCTTTTTCTTCCATCAACATATACGCATCATGCAAATAGACGGTCTCTTCAACACAAAACGGTGTCAATGTCATCACACTGCTTAAAGGGTTTTCGACGTTTACCGATTCGGCGACCAGCCGCAACGCGTCATGCTCGGTAAAAATCCCCTGCGGCCGTTTATCCTCATCCACGATCACCACGGAACTGATTGCATATTCCGCCATGATATCCAAAGCGGTTCCGATCGACTGTGCCGTACTTAATGCAAGTGCCTGATCCGATACAATGGATTTAAGCGTAACCTGTTTCATCCGTTACTTGAACACGTCATCGTTCGATTTCTCCCCATATCTTTTGCCGAATAGAGTGCATTATCGGCACGTTCAATCGCACTGATCAGAGTGTCTTCGCTTCTTACTTCCGTAATCCCGATACTGCAGGTTATCTGCCCCACATCTTCAAACGGCTGCATTTCAATCATGCTTCGAATCTTTTCCCCGACACAATACGCTTCTTCACATCCCGTATTTCGAAGAAGCAATACGAACTCTTCACCGCCCCACCGCGCAAATAAATCGGCTTCCCGAACCGAAGACGCTACCAAAGAGACAAATCGTTTAAGGACATAATCTCCGATATTATGCCCGTACGTGTCATTAACCCGTTTGAAATAGTCCAAATCGATCATCATCAATGCCAAGCACCCCCCTTGGCGTTTTATGATCGAAAGCTCTTGTGAAAAGAGTTCGGCAAACATATGACGGTTATGAATCTCAGTCAGGGAGTCTTTCGTCGCTAACTGCGTCAAATGTCGATTTTTCTGTTGCAGGATTTGGGTAATCTCTTCAAATTGTTTAAAATGATCCTGCATGAGCTGTGACCATTTCAGATAGGTGCGAGAGATCAAATCCTGCTGTGTTACGACCCCCACAACCTGTCCATCATCATTCGTCACGACTATCCGTTTGAAATGACCGTTGCGCAAATACTCAAGTCCCTCGCTTATCGATGCTTTTTCACTTAACATTTCGACAGGGAAAGACATCACTTCGCTTACGGCCATTGTAGGACAAATACCTTCTCCAATAAATTTGATAACATCTTTAGAGGTCAATATCCCTACCACATGTTTATCTTCTTGGATAATGACGCAATCACTTAATGAATCTTTCATAAACTCCAATATGTCGGACATCGGAGTATCAGGAGAGAAACTTTTATATCCGAATTTTTTTTCAAAAATCGTCGAAATCTGTAACGATTCTAAAATAATCTGCGGATCGACGCTGGCGACAATATCGCTGTTAGTCACCAATCCGTACAGACTTCCGTCTTTATTGCAAACACAGATGTGTTCGTCGATATCATTCGTTAGGTTGAGGGCATTGACGATATTGCTCTCTTTATCAATCAAAGGGAGAGGACGAAGAGGGATTTGAGACAGAGGAGTCAAAAAACTCACCCCTTCGAGTTTCAGGCGAATAATATCTTTTGTCGTAATAATATAATGGAGCGTATTATTGACGGCAATGATGCTGCGATGGTTATATTGATGCATTTTATCCAACGCATCTTGCACCGTATGATGCATATCGACCGTAATGACGTCGGTTGTTGCAATCAGTCCTAAGGTAGGGAAAAACATAGATAACTCTCCTCTCTACATTGTTTTATTATACCCGCTAGAACCTCAAAAAATATCCATATTTTACTATAATTTAATGTTGTCATAATATATAACATAATAGAATGCATAAAATTACACAAGGATATCGCCTGTTCCTATGAGTTCCCGCATGTTCTTTGCCCTATATATCGGCTGCATTGTCCCGCTTTCCCCGCTTGGGATTGCTTTTTATCCCCTGACTGATTTTTAATGGAAATACTGGCCATTCCCTCTCTCGTCATTGTTTTATCCCTTTGGGTTGCCCACTCGATTTTTCTCAATCGCCGCCTTATTGAAAGCAAAAAACGGTACTGGGAATTTTTCAGCGATTCTCCCGCAGCCCTCATCGTTATCGATCGCGATTACCGTATTACGGAATGGAACCAAAGTGCCGAAACCATTTTCGGATGGAGCGCCGATGAAGCCTCAGGACAAAATATCATCGAGCTGATCGTCCCGGATTTTGATCAAGACCAAGTTGTTTCCGTACTTCAAAAAGCCTCCGCCGAGGGGAGAAGTTTTTCCAAAAACCACAATACCACCAAAAATGAAACCGAAATTTTTTGCGAATGGCGCAATCATAAACTGGCGGGAAAGAAAGGGGAGATACTCTGTATAGCACAAGACATCACCCTTACCAAGAAAACGCTCGATGATCTAAATAAGCGCTCTACAGCATTGGAAAGTGCGGGCGATGCTATTTTCTATACCGATAACAAGGGACTTATCGAGTTTGCCAACCCCGGCTTTTTTGCACTCGCACTCAATGACCAAGATCATCTGTACGGAACCCATATCGGCAAATATCTGTTTAAAGAACGGCTCACGTTCAATACGATATTCTCCCAATTCAGCGTCAACCACACCTGGAGAGGAACCATCACCAAAGAGTCAAAAACAGGAGAAAAAGTTCTCAGCGCTACCATCACGGCAATCTATCATCGCAATCGTCTTGTCAGCTACGTTGCCAACCTGCACGATATTACCCATATCACCACTCATGTCGACGCTCTGACCTATCGGGTTCAGCATGACACCCTCACCGGAGCCACCAACCGCGCCACGTTGAACGACAGACTGGGGCATGCTATCACCCGCTCGAAACGTAATAAAGAAAAAGTCGCCCTCTATTTTATCGATTTGAACGATTTTAAACTGGTCAATGACCGTTACGGACATGAAGCAGGGGATCGATTGCTGCAAAGTGTCGCTAAAAATATCCGAGCATGCCTGCGTAACAGCGATACGGTTTGCCGCTACGGCGGAGATGAATTTATCGTGATGATCGAAGAGGTGAAAAGCGAAGAGCATTTGACTAGCGTACAGGATGCCATCATGGCCGCTATCTGCGAACCGATTTATCTGGACGATAAAACCGTTCTGCACGGCAAAGCGAGTATCGGGATGGCCCTCTATCCCGATCATGCCGCAGACGGCGAGGGGCTAATTAAAGCGGCCGATCACGCGATGTATGCCGTTAAGAAGAAGAAACACCTCAGCGAACCCGTACCAATACTTTGCGTTGACAGTCACAGTCGTTGAAATAGACCCACTGTTCCTGATAGATCGGTTGCGGAGCATACACGATGGGAGCCGCAGCACTCTGTACGTACGTCACTGATCCGCGCCGAGGCTCCGAGAAAGCGTATCCGAGCACTCCGCCGATTACCAGAGGAACAACCCAATTCGCGTGATGATGATTCGACATTTTTACATGACGGACGGGCTCATACCGCCCTCCCCGTTCATGCCCTCCGGCATACGCACTTGAAACCAAAAGAACGGCGGCAGTGATAACTGCCCCCCACGGCTGAACTTTTTTCATAGGAGACTCCTATCGTTTAGATACCGTTATGATCCCTAAGATTTGTGAAGTGATCGTGAATCAAAAATATTCGGTAAAATAGCACCCATTATCGGAGGAATACCATGCGCCTACTCACCCTTTTCACCGCTTCAGCTTTACTCTTTTCGCTTAGCTGGGGCAACCAAAAATGCTATGTCGAAGGGTACGGCGACCTTATCGTTTCGGCTGACGAGCATTCTCTCGTCCTCAAAGACGGAACGCGATTTCCCTATCATACCGATGATTCCAAAGCCTCATGGGACGAAAAAATAAACAACGCCGACCTCGCCGTTCAGCTCTCGCAACGCTACGATGCGGGAGGGTACGATACCCCGCCCCCGTACCTTTTCGATCCGGGACGTCTGCGCTATCAGCCGTTTTTTCAGGCTCTTTACGGAAAAGATCAGAAATCGGTTGAAAAAAATCTCGTACATATTGTCTGGCCGACACTGAAAGGCTCGATCAAACTTCCCGTCTCTAAAATCGGCGGCGCGGATAAAAAGCTCTATGCCATAGGCCAGGAGATTGCTAAATTACCCAAATCGGATCGAATCTGGGCCGAGGGGGCGACGACCTACGCCTACCGCGTGATTAAAGATACCGACCGACTCTCGATGCACAGTTTCGGGATTGCCATCGATCTGGCACCGACCAAAACCCAGTATTGGAAAGATGAGAATCCTTCCGAAACGGCACATATCGGGTATAAAAATACGATGCCGCTCTCCATCGTCCGTATTTTTGAAAAACACGGCTTTATCTGGGGAGGACGGTGGTACCACTACGATACGATGCATTTCGAATACCGTCCGGAACTCTTAGCCCCCTCCTGCACGCTAAAAGGGAAATAAGCCATGAATACCTGGATGGCGATAGCCCGGGATGAAGCGCTGCAGGGGATGGACAGCAATGAGGGGGGGCCTTTCGGCGCCGTAATCGTACGTAACGGCAGCCTCATCGCGGCAGCGCACAATGAGGTGCTAAAAACCAATGACCCCACCGCTCATGCCGAGATTAATGCCATTCGTAAAGCGTCCGAAAAATTAGCAACCTATGACCTGTCCGATTGTGTTCTTTATACGACATGCTACCCTTGTCCGATGTGTTTAGGGGCAATTCTCTGGGCACGCATTCCGACCGTTTATTACGCTTCGACCATGGACGATGCCGCTCGCGGTGGGTTTGACGACAAAGCATTCTATACGATGATCACCGATCCCGAGTCGGCTCTTGATTTGCATCCTCTCGACAGTGAAGAGGGGAACCGGCTGTTTTTCAAATGGAACGAAAAAATGGACAGAACCGTTTATTAGAAATTTTTGTGACCTTATCGTAACCATAAGATTTTACACTTCTGGACTTTTTTTTAAGGTCTATCATGATTTCCGCTCCCGTTATCTCTCGTCTCTCTATTCGACAAAAAATTACCCTTATTGTCGTATTGACGCAGCTCTTCGCCGTAACCGCAATCGCAATCGGTGTTATCGGGATGTTTCTCTCCAACGGTTCGCTTCAAAGAATCAATGACCAAAGTCTCCATCCGCTCGATCAGCTCCGCCAATGCAAACACTCGATGATCAACGTCATTCAAGCCAAAGCGCAGCTTATTTCCGAAGGTGCCGGTGATTACGATACTGACCTCAAAGCGATCAAAGAGGCGCATAAGCAGTTCAATCTTCAATGGGCTGCCTATATTAAATCACCCAAAATTGCGAAAGAATCGGAACTCCTTGAAGAAGCAAAGCAGCAGGTTGCACGGGCGGATCGCTCTATGAGCGCGCTTGAGACGGCTATTGCAAGCCGTGATATTATGGAAATCCATGATTTGGTTTCGAGCGATTTTCCGTTCAGTTTTGCTCCGTTAGCGGAACGTTTCGATACATTAATAACGGTTCAATTGGGAAATACGCAATCACTCTATACGGCGGCGCAGACACAATTTAATCAAACGCTCATTCTTATTGCCGTTATTTTCCCGATCGGAATGGTCATCATCTTTTTTACCCTTCGCATTATCACCCGCGAACTGATCGAAAAAATCACCCTCCTCTCACAGATCATCCATCATCTGCGCGAAGGAAATCTCCAGGAACGGATCAAAACCGAAGGGAGAGATGAACTCTCCTCAGCCGCAAACGATATGAACGGTTCGATGGATGAACTCCAAAAAATTCTGACCGACATAAAATCGGTTTCGTTTGAAAGTATCGCGACGGCGCAAGAGCTTAACAAGGTAGCCGACACCATCCGCCAACGGCTCGAAACAAGCACAACCGACATAGCGCATACCCACACGCAGCTCGTCGAACTCCAATCAATCGTTTATACCTCGACATCCTCCGCACGGGAAACAACCGATAAAATCGATGAGGCCAATTCCAACTTGATCGAAGCCAATACCCAGATTTCAAAAATGAACAACGATATCCAATCGGTCGCACAGATTCAGCAGAATCTCTCAAATGAGTTGCAAACCCTCTCTTCACAGGCACAACAGGTGAAAGGGGTTTTGGATATTATCGGAGATATTGCCGATCAGACCAATCTCCTCGCTCTCAACGCCGCTATCGAAGCGGCGCGCGCGGGAGAGCACGGGCGAGGATTCGCCGTGGTCGCCGATGAAGTGCGCAAACTGGCCGAACGTACCCAAGAGAGTCTGGCACAGATCAACCGCACCATCAATACAATCGTTAACGCCATCATAGACACCAGCGATAAAATGGAAAAATCTACCGGTTCGGTCTTAAAAGTTTCTACCGATTCCAATACCGTTCAGCGTATTATCAACAGCTCCTCTTCGCTTATCTCCGTTGCTGCGGCAAGCGTTCACCAATCGAATGATCATCTCTCCAATTTGACGGGGGGAATGCAATTGATCTCCGCCAAAATCGACTCACTCAATACCATCGCTTCTTCCAATACAAACAGCATTCAAGAGATTACCGATGTCGCTTCGCGTCTTGATGAAAGTACCGCCAACATCAATCAAAAACTGGAAAAATTCCGCACTTAACCTAAAAATTCAATCACTTTTTCAACCGGGCGGCCGATTACGGCACGCTCCTCTTCGATAAGGATCGGACGTTCGATCAGTTTCGGATGTTCAACCAACATATCGATCAGTTCGGATTCATCCGAGATATCCGCTATACCGAGTTCTTTGTACAGATCCTCTTTGGTTCGCATCAGCTCTCGCGCCGAAATCCCGAGTTTTTTAAGCAGTACAACTATTTCTTCTCGCGAGGGCGGAGTATCGAGATATTTGAATACTTCGTAAGAGCTGCTTTTATCTTCCAACAGCTTTAGCGCTTCGCGTGATTTTGAACATTTAGGGTTATGCCAGATGGTCATCATATCATTTCTCTTTTTATTGTAATTATAGCCTAGCGTATAAATCAAATTAATCTTAAATATTTTTACTAACTACTTAACACAAAATTAACACAGATAGTCCATAATCCTAGTCTCAGAAATTACCATTAGGAGTTTAAAGGAGAAAAAAACGGAGGAGAAACCAACCAACGATCCGCCCGCCCTATGAATTGGACCTCTCAGGCGAGCGGAAAAACGTATTGCATCGCAACGTCTAAATTATAGCGTTTTTTTGCGCTATTTCTCCGACGTTGCCGTGCATATACACCTTTCAAATGCACTCTCTTAAAATCTTTTGCATTTATGCAAAAAGCTTTAGGGGGTTGCAAGGGACACCTGTGTCCCTGCCATGCCGATGGGCTTCGCTCATGGGCATGATATACAACATAAAGGATATATATGTTCGATTTCCCCATATTCGAAATGCCCACGATCGGGCTAAGAATGCTCATGGCGATCAATGCGATCATCCACGTATTTGTCTCTCACGGCGGTGCCGTCGGAGGATCTGTGGTACTCGCTCTCGCCGCATGGTGGACCAATAAAAAAGGAGATTTGGCGGGGTATGAAACCGTCTATCGCCTCCTCATGGTCTTTTTTATCATCTCTACGTCTGTCGGTGCACTCACCGGAATCGGAATGTGGATTCACGCCAACATTATCAGCCCCAACGCCATCGGTGGACTTATCCGCGTCTTCTTTTGGAAATGGTTTATCGAGTGGATCGTCTTTAACTTCGAGGTTATTTTACTCCTCTTCTGGTTTATGACATGGAAACCTAAAGCCGCAACCGCCGAAGGTCGCGCTTCATCCGTTCGCTTCGGAGCTTATTACGCGGTGTCGTCATGGATCACCATGCTTATCATCACGGCGATTTTGGGCTTTATGTTGACACCGAATTTCGACGGTCAACCGTGGATCGATCCTGAAGTGTATCCGGGTACCGTCAATTACAACAATGCCCTCTTTAACCCGACATGGTTCCCGGGACTCTTAATGAGAACCTTTAGTTCGATCGCATTTGCTGCTGCATTGGCGATTATGTGGACATGGCTTATCACCGCGTTTAGCAAAGACGAAGAGATTCGCGCCACTAAAGAGCGCCTCATCAAATTTTTCGCCACGATTATGATGGTTACGGTTCCTGTTGCTGCGGCATTTGGATACTACTATCTACTCCAAATCCCAGAAGCGGCGCGCGCCATGATCCCGACGGCGATGATGACGAGAGCGTTTGCCGATAAAATGGATTTGATGTACATGATTATCAGCGGCATCGGCGGTGCGGTAGTGGTAACGACGATTATCGCCTACTTCTCTCCGAAACGTATGCCCTACATCGCGGCAACACTCATGGTTGCGGCATTTATGCTCTTCTGGGGATTTGAGGAACGTACTCGTGAGTTTATCCGCAAACCCTACCTCATCTATAACTACATGTATGCTAACGGTATCCGCGTCACCGACGTGCCGTACCTGAACAAAGTAGGGATTCTCAAACATGCCGTCTTTGTTGATGAGGATAAAAAAGTGATCAAAGAGGACAAATCAAACCTCATCGACGTAGGTCATACGATTGCCCAAATTGAATGCCGTGCCTGCCATACCGAAAACGGTATCAACGGTCTCAAATTCCTAACCAAAGGATGGAGCGAAGAGGCGATTCGGAATCGCATCAACAACCTACCGGGCGGGGGAACCCCTTATATGGCTCCGTTTGTCGGAACCGAAGCGGAAAAAGACGCTCTTGCGGCGTATATCGCATCACTTAATAAAAGAGGAGAGATCAAATAATGAACTGGAAACTCCCTTTTGACATCCCCCTCGTCGTACCGACGATGGGACTCCCCGGCTGGTTTTTCGACACGCTGGGAATTATCGTATTTGTCGTGCACATCGCATTTATCTACACCCTTATCGGTGCGTCTACCGCATCGGTTCTCTACAACATCACAGGGGTCTTTAAAAAGTCCAAAACGGATGATTTGTTGGCCTACAAAATGACCAATCCGACCACCATCAGTGAAAATATGGGGGCATTGTGGGGGGTCGCTCCGCTACTCGTGATCTCGGTACTCTATACCGGATTTTTCTATACGGCGATTCTCAAAGTCTCTCCCCATATTTTGCATATTATTTACGGGAACATCTTCGCGTTCTTGCTCTCATATGCGTATAAATTTAGCTGGCATTCATTGCACCACCACAAAGGGTTTCATATCGCTATCGGACTCGTTGCGGTATTGACGTTCTATACGTTGCCTCCGGTGTTTATGTCGATGTCAAACCTCTATTTGCAGCCGGAGACCTTTGCAACGGTTCAAAACATTTGGGACATTATGTTGACCCCTCTTACGGGCTTTCGTTTGATCAACTTTTTCCTTACGGCGTTTAGCTTTACGGGAATCGTGATGATCTATTTGGGAGTCAAATGGGTCAAAGCGGGCGGTGAAGATGCCGAAGCGGGACGTCTCGCGATCGATCAAGGTAAAAAATGGTTTATGTGGGCGGCCCCTGTCAACATCGCAATTTTACCGTTGGTATTTTTCGCATTCAGCCCGCGCATCAGTGAAGCGTATATCCATACACCGTATGTATTTGCACCGTTTGCTGCATCGGTGGTACTCACAATCTTGTTTTTCTTCCTCCTCAAACGCTTCGGCAATGATGAGATGAACCTCTCCGACGCAACCAAAGCGGTGGTGTTAATGGTAGCGGCGGTTGCACTGATGGCAACAGCGCGTCACGGTATCCGCGTGGTAAGTTTCGAAGAGCCGCTACAACTGCAAGCCGAAGCGACGGAAAAATACATGACCGACGTTATCGCCGAGTACAAAGCGCACAAAGAGGAGATGAAAAACGCTCCGGCTGTCGTTCTCGATCCGGCGGTGTCATTGGCGGATAGCAAAGGGTGTTTAGCGTGTCACAGTGTTGATACCAAACTTGTCGGACCATCGTATAAAGAGGTTGCCGCCAAAGGTGAAAGTGCCGAGATACTCACCGCTTCACTCAAAAACGGCTCGACAGGTAAATGGGGTGAAACTCCGATGCCTCCGCAAACCCTTACCGACGAAGAGGTAAAAACTCTCGTCGAATGGGTACAAAATCAAAAATAACCGTTATTCGAGGGGTCTGCCCCTCGGTATCACATTTTCACACGAGAGCCCATATGAAGAGAACGACCTCCTTAAAGATTCAACGCATATTCGGCTCTCCTGCGAGAATGATATTGTTAGCTGTTTTGATGAGTATTTCTGTAATCAGTGCTCCGCTATCACTGAAAAACACCCCTTATTTTTCATCCAGTGCATCCGTTTCAATCGTTATTTTTTATACCGCTTGGTGTCCGCCCTGCACCAAAAGTATTGCACTGTTGAACACGCTCCACAAAGAGCATCCGAAACTCTCGATTCACCGGGTATGTGTCGATGATGCGGAGAGTCAAAAACGGGCATCGCCGTTTGGACTGTCCCGGAGCGTACCGTTAATCCTTGTTGCCGATCATGAGGGAAATGTCGTCAAACGCTTCAATACTCTGCCTGAAAGAACCCTATTAACCGACCTCATCCGAAGACTCGAAGAGGGGCGGCTGGAAAACGGTACATTGCCCCCAGAGAAACGGATCGACAGCTGGAAAATGAATCGGAAAGGGATGTGATGCGGTTTTTTCGTGAAAACAGAACCTTTTTAGCCCTGCTAATCCCGTTTCTGCTAATCCCGTGGATTAGGCTCGGTGATTTTCATCTCTTGCTCTTCAATTTCTCCCACCATCGCCTCGAATTTCTTTTTATTGGAGTCGAAATAGGGACGTATGCTCTTATCGGTATCACTGTTTTTTTAGGGCTTGGAATTGCTCTCATCACGGCACTTACCTTATCACGTTTTTACTGCGGAATGCTCTGCCCCAATACCTTTTTTGCCCACTTATTGAGCATTTTCAAAGGGAAAAAAGTATCTATCCTCTCCAAATTAATCGGTTTTTCTCTCCTCACCGCTTTAGCTTCGATGCTGGCTTTTTCACTCGTCGCGTATGGGATCAGCACCGACGAGCTCATCGATGCCATAGTTCACCTCTCCTTTGCGGGGTGGCTCGTCATCCTCCTCTCAGTACTGATGATCTCCGAGGTCCATATGGTGCAGGGGTGGTATTGCGCCTATCTCTGTCCGTATGGTGCCACGTGCGCGATACTCCCGATAGACGATCGTTTGACGTTTGAATATAACGACCCGCAAAACAACTGCACCGACTGCGGCGGTTGCGTCAAAATCTGCCCTATCCCTGACCTCGACATCCGTCATGGTTTTGACATCCGCTGTATCCAGTGCGGACTGTGTGAAGAAGCGTGTGAAAAAACATTTGCCAAATCATCGATCGACTCGCTGATTCATCATGACAAACGCTCAGTTTTAAAAGCAGGGGGAAGAGGAAAAGGATTGTCGATTGCGGTAATAACCATCGTCATTTTTACGATCGGCGGGGTTATCCTCCTAAGCGACTCCGATCAGCTCGACTCCTGCCGACTGGAGAATAGAGCGTTATATTAAAATTACCATTTCCCCTCTATCGATAAAAATACCTGTGGTTTTGTGTGCTCTTTATCCACTTGAGTTTGGGTGATCGCTCCCGCTGTATCGTACAAACGTGAAGTTGTCTCTACCGTTGAAGCGGTGATATTTTTCACATTCAACTGTAATTTAAACGTTTTATTGATCCGTTTATTGGCATAGAGATCGAGGGTACCGTACCCTCTTTGCGATTGGGATATGAAATACTCCTGCGGATCATCGTATCCGCCGACGTAGCGATAAGCCGCTCCGTAGGTGATTTCAGACTCTTTTAGGGTGTGATCGAAACCGAGATTACAGGTAAAATTCGGTGTTTGTAAAATCTCTCTTTTGACTCCGGTGAGGGTGTTCGTAATCGATGAGTCTTGCAGCGTTGCATTGGCAAAGATTCCGAAACCTTCCACATACTCTTTGAGTGATTTTTTTAGCTCCAATTCAAGTCCCCACAACGACCCCTTTCCTGCATTTTCAGGTGTTTGCTCATACCGTCCGGATAGGGTGTTAAAACGGATTGCGTTTTCGATTTTATCATCGATACTTCGGTAAAACCCGCCGATACTCGCTAAGCCTTTATCCTCAAAAAAGTGCTCATACCGAAGCTCATAACTCAGCGCTTTTTCTTCGGTCAAATTCGGGTTTCCGATCACATCGGGGCGATGGATACTGTTTTCCTCGAGGGTGCTGTTAGTGCTCGCCGATAGCTGGCTGAGTCTTGGGAGCCGGACGGTTTTAGCGACACTCGCACGGATATTGTCTGTTGGTGTCACTTGAAACAGTGCGTGCAGCGATGGCGCGAAGTACCCCAGATTCGACGTCGCACCATAGTCTCTCTCTAATGTTTCATAACGGAGTCCGGGGGTAATGACGATCCCCTCATTCAGCGTATATTCGTCTTGGATATAGAGAGAGAGTTTGTCCTCTTTCATCTGAATTTTATCGTTTACAGAAGTTATATCAACCCCGTTTAACATCCTTGTGGTTTCATCGATCTGATCGCTTCTTTTGAGTTCAAATCCGGCTTTCATGAAATGATCATCTCGAAGTGCCGTATAATCCCCCTGAAGACCGTAAAACCGACTCAATACATAATCGTGCTCTTTTCGGCTATTGGTCGATAGTGACTCCAAATCACCCCTCTCTTCAAACGAGTGGATTTTTGCTTTCCACTCAAAAATATCGTCTCCGAATCGGTGCTCCGCCCCCAATGCCGACCACAGCATCGTGTTGGTAGCATCGTCATAACTTCGGTAACGGTTTGTCGGAGTGGCTGAGCCTTCGGTCATAGTCGTCGATGTAATGTCGTTACTATTATGATTAAACGTCACTGAACCGTCATAAAGTATTTTAAGGCGTGAAGAGGGGGTGAAGTTAAGCTTTGCGCGCAGTCCTACGGAGCGATTTTTACTCCGCTCATCACGCTCCTCATCGGTATCTAATGCTGTTTTATCGATAATAACATCCGTCCGATCCTCTTTGATATTTTCGGACGCGGTAAGGTTTACCAAATACGAAATTTTATCGATTTTCCCTTCTCGTTGGAGATACGCGGTTTCGCTCAAATCTTCACCGTAGGCACCAAGGGTTACTTTGGCTAACGTTCGTCCCTCCGCCTTTGGTTTTTTGAGGACAACGTTGACGATCCCCCCCATCGATTCGGCAGTGTACTCCGCCGAACCGTTGCTCATCACTTCGATCCGCTCGATCATATCGGGTGAAATCTGCTCCAACGGACTAACCCGTTTACTGGTTCCGGTCGAAGTCGCTTCACCGTCGATCATTACCACCGTGTATCCCTTACCCGGTGCGGCAGCGGGGCCTTTGCCGTTTGGGATCGTTACCCCCGGAGTACGTCGGAGGATCTCTAACGCATTCGAATCCCCGTACTGTGTCAACTCCTCTGCCTTGATAATCCGTTTCGCGATAGAGTTATCCCTTCGTTCATCGATAGCGGTATACTCCTGAGCAATTTGGATTTTGTCTAAGGTAACAACCTCTTGCGCACCAACACTCGAACCTAAAATGATAAAAATTAAAAGACGTTGATTCATACTGTTTTCCTTATTCGCGTTCTATATTGCACACATACGCATCACATGCCAACACCGCAGCACCGTACGATGTCGTAATCTGCGGATACTCCGGGACAAATATTTTATGTCCCAGCTCATTTTCGATAGCATTTACCAACCCATCATTGAGGGCAGGTCCTCCGTCGAAGTAAACGTTCTCTTTGACCCCTACCCGCTTCACCAGTTTCACGATCCGTTTGGCGATAGAGTAGTGAACCCCCGAGACGATATCTTCGACGCTGTGGTTATTGCCCAGCAATCCGATAATCTCGGATTCGGCAAACACGGCGCATGTACTGCTGATCGAGAGAGGAGTCCCCACCGATTTGAAATGGTAGTCACTCAGTTCATCCACTCCGATTTCCAGATTCATCGCTACGACATCGAGAAATTTTCCCGTCCCTGCCGCGCAACGGTCATTCATAGCAAAATTGACCACATTCCCCTCGGCATCGAGCGAAATCGCCTTGCTGTCTTGCCCGCCGATATTGATGATTGTTTTGATATTGCCGTAGCTTTTGGCGGCTTGCTGCGCACCGATGGCATTGGCGGTAATCTCGCTGATGTTTTCATCCGCCTCTTTGAACAGTTTCCGCCCGTATCCGGTGGCTACCGTATAAACGACCTCACGTTCTTCAATCCCAAGCTCACATAGCAGCTCCCTTAACGCTTCCTTGGCGTATTTGTAAAACATACTCCCGCTCGCGCTGATCTTATGCCCGACCAGATTTTTATACTCATCCGCGACACTGATTTTAATCGCGGTAGAGCCGATGTCAATCCCTACAAAATATCTCATTTTTTCATTCTCTTTCGATTTTTTAACGACTCGATGAACGCTTCGACCCGCGTCGTAAGCTGTCCGTGCTGCGAGGGGCTGTAATCGCTCTCGATATAGAGGATCGGGATACCTTCACGCTCCATTGCGGAGAGTACGCTGCGCTGTTCCATCTCATAGACTTGACACCCCGCAAATGCCTGATAGATCACCCCATCCCCGCTGTAACTGCGTACCAGCTGGATGATCCGCCGTATACGGTCGTCGTTTTGGGTGAATATCGGACAGGTACACGCTTTGAGATATTTATCCGATACCGAATCGATCATGTCATACAAATTCCACTCATCCACGGCTACCATGTCATTAAACATACGGTTTGAACTACACGTCTCATCGGCGACGATGATCGCATCGCTCTGTTCGATGATGAGGGGGATTTTATAGTTGGGGAAAATCGGCGGTGAACCGGTATAGACGATACGAGGACTCGCTTTTCCGGCGACATGTACCTCATCCTCAGCACGTTGTTCCAACTCTGAAACCAGTTTTTCGACGGCACCGATCCATCCGTCTATTCGGTCAAAAAAGAATGCATTGGTAACCAAAAACATATCGACACCCAAAATCGGAACCGCTTTGTTTTTCCGAAATTCAGTGAGTTTGTGGTAGAGCGATTGTGCATACCCCACCTTTTTGATCGCATACTCCAGATTGGATCGGGTCAACTTTTTTCCCTGAAATTTGGAGACTTTCACGGCGAAACTCTTGACACTCTCGCGCCAGTAGTGGCGGCTCTCTTCACTCTCTTTGGTGCGGGGAAATCCGACATCGATCACGGTGTGTCCGAAACTCTCGATGATGGCTCCCGCTTTGGTCTTTTGGTCGCACGTCGTCGGAGAAAAGGTGATGTCGGGTTTATCGGAAAAATTATCCGAAGCGAACCACCCCACCGTCGCTTTGACCAGCGGGCACGATTTTTGAGGCAACAGATCACCGCCGATCTCATCGTCGGTATAAAACCCGTTACACAGACGGATCGGTACAGCGTCCAGTGCATAGATGATTTCCGAGGGGATTTGGATACACATCGTCCCGATTTTCACTTTCCCCTCGTGGAGCGGTTGGTGATGAGTATAGACTTTTTCAAACAAATCGTAAAAATAGCCCATACTGCGGATAGGAGATTTAAAATCTTCTTTCAAGCTGTTCAAAACAGCAATGGCTTCCATCGCCTTATGGCGGTTTTGACGCTCTGCCGAGGTCTCAATCGTGTGTTCAGTGTGCATGATTCTCCTTATTCTGATCCATCGCCATCCGTACAAGAAAGCCTTCTTTGGTCGATTCGAAAATAGTGGCTCCCATAAAGTTAGCCTCCAAACACCCCTCCTCAGGACACGCCGCAACACATTTAAGACAGAGAGTACAATCTTCGGTGACTAGATTTTTGCTCGTCACATCGTCGGCAATTTCGAGAATATCCATATCACACGCTCGGTAACAATCCCCGCATTTGGTACATTTTGAGCCGTCTTTGTAGAGTTTGAGCAGTGCAGGTTTGGAAAAAACATACTGCAATGCCGCCATTGGACAAAAATAACAAAAAAACCGTTTTTTGATAAAACTTCCAACCAAGAACAGTCCAGT
>Ga0265297_10000691_pt1 | contig 93690 bp, 95 predicted proteins | sample Munlanlwell13791_FD_192502 | JGI IMG/M metagenome (GOLD analysis project Ga0265297, IMG submission 192502) | Leachate microbial communities from a municipal landfill in Southern Ontario, Canada - Leachate well 137-91 | ecosystem: Engineered > Solid waste > Landfill > Unclassified | place... | reverse complement strand
AATGCGGGGCAGGCAGCCTCCTGTGCCAGGAGGTTTACGTTAAAAGGCTGCCTGGCAATCTCCATGTATGCCGCAAGCTCCGGGCGCGCTACGGCATACCCTACCCGCAACCCTGCCAGGCCGTAACACTTGGAGAATGTCCTAAGCACTATTACATTCTTATTGCGGATGTAACTAAGGCTGGAAGGGAAATCATCCACATCGATAAATGCATCGTAGGCCTCATCCAGCACCAGTATTACGTTATCCGGCAACTCCCTTATGAAATCCTGGAGCTCGTATTTGGTAACATAGGTCCCGGTCGGGTTATTGGGATTAGACACAAAGACCACCTTGGTCTTCTTGCCGATGCGGCGCCTTATGCCCTCCAGGTCATACTTGAAATATTTCAACGGAACGGTAACTACGATGCGGCCCTTGACCTGAGATATAATTTCATATTCCAGGAATGTGCCTTCGGCAGTAACGATATGCTCATCCTCCTCCACAAAGGTCTTGATAATAATCTCGATGAGCTCGTCCGAACCGTTGCCCAGGACAATATTGGAAGGCTCCAGGCCCAAGTGCCTCGCCAGCTTCCTCTTTAGATAGAATGCTCCCGAGTCCGGGTAGCGGTTAACTCTCCGGATGTTTTTTTTGATGGCATCCATCGCCTTTGGCGAAGGGCCGAGGGGGTTCTCGTTGGAGGCAAGCTTGATTACCTCTTTTAAACCGAACTGCCTCTTGATCTCCTCTATCGGCCTGCCTGCCTCATAAGGGTCAATACCTAAGATGTGCTTACGCACCAGGTTCATCGCTTTACTCTCCTACCGGGTATGAGCCCAACACCTTAATGAAACGGCACTTGTTCTCCAATTCAGCCAACGCCTTTTTTACCTTGGGTTCGCTACGGTGCCCTTCTAAATCCAGGAAGAAATAATAATCCCAGGCCTTCTTCTTGGAAGGCCGGGATTCAATCTTGGTAAGGTTAATACGGTATTTCTTGAAAGGCGCCAGCATCTCGCACAACGCCCCCACCCTGTCTTTGATTGAAAAAACCAGCGATGTCTTGTCATTGCCGGTGGCCGCCGCTTCCTCCTTGCCGATTACGAGGAATCTGGTGATGTTATGAGGGGAATCCTCGATGTTGGAAGCGACTATCCTTAACTTATAAACCTTGGCCGCTACAGAGGAGGCGATTGCCGCGCTTCCTTTCTCCCGTGCGGCAATCTGGGCGGCACGGGTAGTGCTGAATACCTCCACGGTATCCGCCCCCGGGAGGTTCTCCTTCAGCCACAAGCGGCACTGGCCAAAAACCTCCGGTTTGGAATAAACACGCCTGATTTTATTCCTGGGGCAGTTCGCCATGAGATTATGCGCGACATCCAGGATTATCTGAGAACAGATATTCAGGTCCGAATCTATCAACAGGTCCAGGGTATGGCTGACCGCGCCTTCGATGGAATTCTCAATAGGCACCACCCCGTAATCCGCGCGTCCCCGTTCAACCTCCAGGAATACATCGGCAATACCGTCAGAAGCCAGATACTCTACCTGCGAGCCGAACCTCTTAATGGCAGCCAGGTGCGTGAATGTCGCCTGCGGGCCGAGATATGCGACAGACAAAGGCCTCTGGATAGACAGGGCAGCCGACATAACCTCGCGGTAGATTGCCTCCAGCGCCCGGTTATTCAGCGGCCCCTTATTAATGAGGTTGATTTTCTTTAATACCTCCCTCTCGCGTTCTGGTGAATACTTGCTCTGGCCGTGGCTGATTTTAAAATCGGCTATCCTGGCTGCAATCCCGGCGCGCCTGTTAAGAAGTCTTACAATCTTGGTGTCGGTAGAATCAATTTCATGCCGCAGTTTTTTCAGGCTCACTTTGCGCATCTCCTTTTTGCCCTGCCGCTGGCTCTGGCGAACCGGCAGGATTATTTTTTAGGGCTGCCGCCTCTCCTTCGACGATAACCTCTTTCATGCTGTCTACGTCAGGAAAGTTTTCTATCTTGGGCAGGTCTTCCAGCGACTTCAAGCCAAAACGCTCCAGGAATTGACGGGTAGTGCCGTAAACCCTGGGCCTGCCGGGAGCTTTTTTCCTGCCTGCCACGCGGATTAATTCTTTATCAAGAAGCGTAGCCACCACGCCGTCTATATTGACGTTGCGCAATGATGATATCTCCGCCTTTGTTACCGGCTGTTTATATGCCACTATCGCCAGGGTCTCCAGGGCCGGGCGCGAAAGCCTTTCCACGTGGCGCTGTTTATAGAGCTTTTTCAAAAACGGCGCAACCCAGCCGGCGGTAACCATCTGGAATCCTCCGGCGATCTCGCTGATGCGTATGCCGCGGTTGGACTGTTCATAACCGGAATTCAGTTCTTCGATAACGCGCCGTATATCGCTGGTGCCCAGGTTATCCAGGGCGCTCCTGATCTGCTCCAAAGCCAAAGGCTTATCGCTTACAAAAAGCAATGCCTCTAATACCGAAGCTACGTTATTCTCGGGCATCTTTATCAGGTCTTCCTCTGTTTATAAACGGCGTTCAAGAGCTCCTCGGTATTTTTAATATCCGGCGAGGCATCGAGCGCCTTTTTGACCATGCCCAGCGCCTCGGATTTCTTATATTCCAGCTGCATCAAAACTGCTACTGCCTCCTCCATAATATCGCCGCTTTTCTCCTTAACGGGCCCCTGCCTGCTGTCCCGCACCAGGCCAAACTTGCCTACTTTATTCTGAAGCTTGGCAACGATCTCTCTGGCGCGCTGCTCTCCGATACCGGGCAAAGACCTTAAGAATGCGATGTCGGCTTCATCGATAGCGCGGGCAATAAGCGAGATAGGCTTATTCAGCGCCTTTAGAGCCGCGCGCGGCCCGATGCCGGAAACGGTAATGAAAGTTTCGAAGAACTCCTTCTCGACCTCATTTAGAAAACCCACTAATACCGGCGTGCTCCTGGAAGGCTCAACCTGCAAATAATGGTATGTAATAAGAGTGGCTGTATCCTGGCCTTCCCGCAATTCCGCCAGACGCTGCATCACCGCGCTCGGAACCGATACCTGATAGGAAATCCCGCCGACATCAAGGATAAGATAATTATCACCTTTCTCGGCTATCTTTCCGCTGATACGCGCAATCATATCCTTGCTTTTATAATATAGCTGTGGGCAATGGCCAGCCCCAGCGCATCGGTTACGTCGGTATAACTGGGTAGTTTATGCAAGCTGAGATTGTTGGCAACCATGCGCTGCACCTGATATTTAGACGCCAACCCCTGGCCTGTCAATGCCTTTTTTACCCTGGTGGCTGCATACTCCACAAAAAGAATCTTTTTCTGGGCACATGCCAGGCATATCACCCCACGGGCCTCGCCCAGGATATAGGCGGTGGTAGGATGGCGATAATGGGCGTAGAGCTTTTCCAATACCATCACCTCCGGCCTGGTATCGGAAATCAATTTTAACACCGCGCAATAAATCCTATTCAGGCGCTGATGTATAGGGTCTGCAACAGAGCTTTTAATGATGCCTGCCTCCACTACCGATATCCCCTTCGGGCCTGAATCTATAACTCCGTAACCGGTAACGGTCAGGGCCGGGTCAACCCCCAGGATCCTCATATATTACTCGGCGTTTACCTGCTCCATTATTTCGTCGGGTATGTCAAAGTTGGCGTAAACCTGCTGCACATCATCGTGCTCCTCCAGGGCATCAATCAACCCCAGGAGCTGCTTGGCGTCGTTACCTGCAAGCTTAATCAGCGATGAAGGTACCATGGTCAATTCCGCCTCCTGCCATTTGATGCCTTTGGTCTCGAGCGCCTCCTTGACCTTTTCAAAATCCTGCACCGAGGTCGTGATTTCATAATTGTTCCCCTCGGGCTTCATATCCTCGGCCCCGGCCTCCAGCACGATATTCATAAGCTCGTCTTCGCCGATAAGCCCCTTGTCTATGCCGATATACCCCTTCTTGGTAAACATCCAGCTTACTGCTCCGGCTCCGGCGAGGTTGCCGCCTTTCTTGGACATAATATTGCGGACCTCGGCAGTGGTGCGGTTTTTGTTGTCGGTAAGCGCTTCGGCGAGAATCGCCACTCCGCCCGGGCCGTAAGCCTCATACACTACGTTTTCATAAACTATACCCGGCAATTCCCCTGTCCCGCGCTTCACTGCCATCTTGACGTTATCCGAAGGCATATTGGCTTCCTTGGCGCGGGCAATAGCCGTGCGCAATCTAACGTTGTTATCGGGGTTACCGCCGCCTTCGCGCGCTGCAGCGGTAATCTCTTTGATAAGCTTGGTATAAACCTTGCCCTTGGCGGCATCAGCCGCCATCTTCTTGCCTTTATTAGTCTTCCATTTTGAATGACCCGACATAAAACACCCTCCGTTTTCTGCTGGTTGATATGAGCGGCAGGCAGAATAAGCCGAGTTCTGTCTCTGATGCGATTATCCGCATCTTATGTGGCCATTTCTCTAAGGCCCCCGGTTACCCGAAGGCTCAAGCAGCCTACCCGAGATTGATAGCGGGGCGGGCAGCCCCTCATCTCTTATTCGGCCTTGCTCCGCGTAGAGATTGCCGCGTTTCACTCCCCTTACTTCGCAAAACGAAACAAAGGGACTCGTCTCTGTGGCTCTCCCGCCGAAAATATCGGCGGGTCCGCCACTAGAAGTGGCGGAAATCCTCCTCTCTTGCTTTATAAAGCAAGAGAGGGATGGGTGTTACCCATTACGCCTGCCCTCTGGAGTTCGGACTTTCCTCTCTGGCACACGAGATACCAGAGCGGCCACTTTCTGCCTGCCTTAAAAATTGATACTATTTTAAAGAACAAACATCAGGCCCTAAAACAGGCCTGGCCTTGCTTAGTCGGCCTTTTATTGCCAAACCCGCCAATCTGTCGGCCCCCTGGTTTTGCTGTCTTGGGATGTTCTTCAAAGAAACGCTCTTAAACGGCCCTATCAGATCCATGGCCTCTTGATAAAGAACGCGCAACCGCTCATCTTTAATGCGGTATTCTTTTTTAAGCTGGCGGTAAAGCAACTGGCTGTCGGTATTGATAATAATGCTCTCGGCCTTAAGCGCCGCAGCCTGCTTGAGGGCACAGACCAAAGCGCTGTATTCCGCAACGTTATTGGTAGTATCTCCGATATATTCCGAGATGTTCTTTACTACCCTGCTTCCGTCGCAGATAACCACGCCTACCCCTGCCGGGCCGGGATTACCCCTGGAGGCACCGTCTATATAAATCTCAAGCTGTTTCATCATCAATGTAAAGTATGCGGTTGCAGACCTCGCAGGTAACGACGCGTTCGTACATTTTAATCAGGTTGATTACCTGAGGAGGCACATACATATTGCATCCCTGGCAGGAATCGTTCTTTACCGTTACAATCGCCAGGCCGTCACGGTTAGCCAGGATCCTTTCATACTGCGCCAGGATCTTGGGCTCGATCAGGGGCGCGAGCTGCTTGCGCTGGGCATCGAGTTGAGCAAGGAACCCGTCTATTTCCTTGACCCTCTCTTCAATTTTTTTCTTCTCCTGATTAAAAACCTGCTCTTGCTGCCCGAGGCGTTTTTTCTCCTCTTCTGCATCAACCTTAGCCTTGTCCATCTGGTCAAAAACCTCCAGTATCCCGTCTTCAATCACAGAGGCATCGGACTTGGAATCCTGAATCTGCTGCAGCATAGCCTGGTACTCTTTATTGGTCTTGAGCTGATAAAGCTGGGACTGCAATTTCTTGGCGCCTTCTTCCTTAGAAGCTAATTCCAGCTCTTTATCCTTCTTTTGCTTTTGCAAATCCAGGAGAGACTTTTCTAATTCAGCAAGGTGCTCTTTCTTTGCCTCAAAGGAAATCCGCAGAGATTCAACCTTTTTAGGCAAGGCGTCCTTTTCATCTTTTAAGGCATAAATCTTACTATCTATTTCTTGTAGTTTAAGAAGACTGCCTATTTGTGATTTAAGGTCTGTCGCCGGCATTTTTTATTCCATGGGCGCAATAGGACTTGAACCTATGGCCTCCACAATGTGAATGTGGCGCTCTAACCAACTGAGCTATGCGCCCTTCTAAATCCATAAAGTAAATATTTAAGTTGCTGGGCCCAGAAGGGTTCGAACCTCCGACCAAGTGATTATGAGTCACCTGCTCTACCACTGAGCTATGGGCCCTAATGATGCCCCGGCCAAAATCCCCAGCCGCAGTGCCACGACGCCTATCCATGCAGCAGGAACAACGGGGCCAATAGGCCACAATACACTATAAATTTTTTATTTTAACAGAAGTGAAGGGGATTGTAAAGAAATTTCTCCGGAAAAAGATAAAACTGCTTGATTTTAAAGGAATTCCCGCTGTTGCATCAGGGTCACATCCAAAAAGGTGCGCAATTTACGGGAACGGGTAGGATGCCTTAATTTCTTAAGGGCCTTGGCCTCTATCTGACGCACCCTCTCGCGGGTAACCCTGAAGATATTGCCTACCTCTTCCAGGGTGCGCGGGCAGCTGTCGTAAATGCCGAAGCGCAAACCAAGTATCTTCTTCTCCCGCTCGGTAAGGGTCCCTAGGGCGCTGTGCATCTCGTCCTTAAGCATGGTCCGCATGGTAGCGTTGGCAGGGGAAACTGCTTTCTTATCCTGTATAAAATCTCCGAAGTGCGTATCCCCTTCATCTCCGATAGGCGTCTGCAGCGATATCGGTTCCTGGGCAATCTTGAGTATTGCCTTGATCTTCTCCTGCGGCAGGCGCATCTTCTGCGCAATCTCCTCGGGCAACGGCTCTCTCCCGTGCTGCTGCACGAATACGCGGGAAAAACGTATAATCTTATTTATCGTCTCGGTCATATGCACCGGTATCCTGATAGTGCGTGCCTGGTCCGCAATGGAGCGCGTAATCGCCTGGCGTATCCACCAGGTAGCATAGGTAGAAAACTTGTATCCCCGGCGGTATTCAAACTTCTCCACCGCCCGCATCAACCCGATATTCCCTTCCTGGATGAGGTCAAGAAAGGAAAGCCCGCGGTTAGTGTATTTTTTAGCGATGCTTACCACCAGCCTGAGATTCGCCTCCACCAGCTGTTTCTTGGCGGAATTAAACTTTGCGTGGGTGCCCTTGATAAGCTTTATCTGCTCCTTTATCTTGGCATAAGGTTCGGCGATACGCCTCAATAACAGGCGCTTCTCCAGGCGCCTGTGCTTCTTCTGGCGGCCAACCCGGTCTACATCCCTCAGCAGCCTGCTGAGTTTCCGGGCTATACCTTCCACCACTGAAGTAACAAAATTCAACTGCATCAAAAGCTGGGCAGTACGGCAACGGCTGCGCGTAGATTTAAGCTGCCGACAGATGCGCTTGATCCTCTTTATGACGCTGGAGTGGTTGGACTTTATATCCTCTTTGACGATCTCCTCAAGCCCAATCCTGTTTTTTAGGATAGAGTCGATAACCGCGAGCATTTCGTTGCGGGAGAATCTCGTAGCAAAGACAGCCATTCTGAATTTATTGTCTGTCTCCTCAATCTTCTTGGCTAACCTTATTTCGTTCTCCCGGGAAAGAAGGGATATCGAACCCATCTGCTTAAGATACATCTTTACCGGGTCGTCAAGGGGAAGAAAGCGCTCTTCGACCTTCAGGTGCTCGCTGAATGATTCCTCCTTGATCAGGGGGGCCAGTTTAGAAGCGGACGGACTCGCGTCTTCCTCAGCCTCGACGACCTGGATGTCCTCGTTGCCGAGGATATCAAGGATACGGTCAATATCCTCGGAGGAAGACACCCCTTCGGGCAGCAGTTCGTTTACCTCGTCATAGGTAAGAAAGCCCTTTTGTTTTCCGAGGTCAATAATCTTTTTAACGTCTTTCTTGGTATATTCCCTTTTTTCCATATTCTTAGTTCCCGCCTCTCTTGTCATTATTTTTTAATTAAAGCGTTTAATTCGTGCAATAACCTGCTTACCCTGCCTTCATCGCCGCGATGCTGAGCATCCTTGATTTCTTCGTGCAGCAAGCGCATGCGGTTTTTGCTGCTGTCGCTTTTTAGGCGCGAGAGGCAGCTTTCAAAAAGCTTCTCCTTCTCATCCTCCGAAACGTCTGAAGAGATGCTCGACTCGCATATAAGCTCCAGGGTCTCGCTGTCCCCGAAATAATTAACGAGCTTGCGCGCCTCCGGCACCTTGCCCTGCCCGGCTAACTCCAGCATGGTAGAGACTATCCTGGCCGTCCTCTCGTCGCGAAAATCAGCAGGCTCAACCGTGCCCCTGAGGCGCTCGATAAAAGCATTTTCTTCCAGCATCAACTTAATGAGCAGTTTCTCCGTAGGATTGATATCCTGCCTGGCCTTAAGCGGCTTCTCCTGAATCCGGGAATCCCTCTCCATCCTGGCGTTCTTTAATTCTTCCAGCAGCGCCTCCTCCCTGACATCCAATTCATGCGAAAGCCTCTTGAGGTACTCTGACTTTAAAACCGCGTTCTTGAATTTCCTGATAGTATCCAGCATCTCGGAGCATATCTTGGCCTTTCCCTCTATTTCCTCCGAGCGGTAACGGGACCTTAGCACTTTAAGCTTGTAATCAAAAAGGTTATCGGCGCCTCCGACCAGGTCATTGAATTTCTCGATCCCGTTTTTACCGACAAAGGAATCGGGATCAAACCCGCTGGGCAGCGGAGCTACCCTTACCTCAATGCCCTCTTCAATAAAAATGTCGAGCGTCCTTAGGGTCGCTATTTCTCCTGCCGCATCTCCGTCGTATACCATAATGACGTTATTGGTATAACGCTTCAATAGCCGCGCCTGCTCCCTGGTAAGGGCAGTGCCCAGAGAAGCCACGATGCTTGCCAACCCTCGGCTGTATGGAATAATGAAATCCAGATAGCCCTCGACCACTACCGCACTATCCCCGTCCCGGATAGAATCCTTTGAGACATTTAATCCGTAGAGATGCCTGCCTTTATTATAAACCGGCGTCTCCGGGGAATTCACGTATTTAGCAGCAGCGTCTGCGCCGTGAGCTTTATTATCAGCCGCCTCCAGAATCCTCCCGCCGAAACCGATCGCCCTGGATTTGGTATCAAATATAGGGAAGATTACGCGGTTGCGGAAACGGTCATAGTAACCTCCGCCCTGCTTATTCAAAATGAGGCCGGCCTTCTCTAACAAAGAAAGGCTAAACCCCTTGCCCCTCAGCGAATTTATTAAACCGTCCCACCTATCTGGGGCAAATCCTATCCTGAAGGTCCTGGCTATCTTCTCGTTGATGCCGCGTTTTAATAAATAACTGCGCGCCGGAGCTCCGGCAGGAGAATTCAACATCTCTTCAAAGTAAGCCGCTGCTGCCTCGTTGACCTTATAGAGCTGGGTAGTCAGGCCTGTCGATTCCTGAGCGACGTCCTCCGCGCGCGGAAGCGCCACCCCTGCCTTATTCGCCAACATCTCTACTGCCTCCAGGAATTCCAGGCGCTCATACTGCATTAAAAAATTAAAGGCATTCCCGCCTGCCCCGCAGCCAAAACAATGATAAATCTGCCTGTCGGGGGAAACCATAAAAGAAGAGGTTTTTTCATGATGAAAGGGGCAGAGGGCCTTGAAATTGCGGCCGGACTTCTTCAACGGGATGTATCCCGATATAACCTCCACGATATCTATACGGCTCAAGATGTCCTCCAAGATGTTCTCTGGTATGCGTCTGGCCATCTTCATCTTTTTAATCTCCCGCGGCGCACCCGGCGGAACCCCGCGCAATTGAATACCTCCATCCGGATTCCATTCTCCAGTCTGTCCAAAAGAATGTTAAGGCCGAGGGTGTCGGAAGAGATGTGCCCGGCAATCACTACATTGAGGTCGGCATCCCTGACCTTCTTAAAATGCTCTTCGCTCAGATGCATCGAGACAAGCGTACGCACCCCGAGTTTATAAAGCTTGCCGTAAACCTCGCGGTGGCCTTCGGTGCCGCCGGTCATTTCTACGAATATTTTACCTACGGGGCGATTGGGATTGCCGCAGATAATGCGCGGACCTGCGTTATCCCTGGCAGCCTCCTTGTACTCGGGGATCTGGCTTAGGATCTCCACGATATCGCTTAATCTTTTAGGATCTTCTTTCTTGAGTAATTTATTAAGGAAATGCGAGACGTGGTTGTCTGCCGGAGTATGCAGGCACATAAAAGGGATGTTCAAGAGACGCGCTATATCAACCGTGCGCATATGATTTGCCGAAATGACCCTGCGTTCTACCTCTGACATCCTTTCCTTAAGAAGCTCCTCGGCCACGCCCCTGGATACGCCCACCGCCTCAAGCATTTCCACCTGCAACCGCATTACCTTATAGAATGCTGCCGAGGCCCTGCCCTGGGGGTGATGCGAGATAACCAGGTCTAACCCCCTTTCCTTGCGCAGCCTGTCCGCTACCAGCAATTCGCTGCCATCAATATCTATGCCGACCATAATCTTTTTTACTTCCGCATCCGGGCTGCCGAATAATACGGCGGTATCCTCAAACGAAGAAACCCTGCTCTTTCCGCGGGGATCAAGTTCCTTCCCGAACTCTATTGCTTTTTGATAAAAATGGCCTAGCTTCATTTCTCAGGGGTATCTAAATTTTGCAGGTTCCCAACTGCGCTATTGAACTTTTCAGAGGTTGCGAATTTACAAAAAATCCCGTTCCAGATTACCTCGTATACGCGGGGGGCTATTTTAAAAATAGGCTTGCCGCTATAAGAATCCGCAGCGCTTTTTTTCAAATACCCTAAAGGCGATACCGCAAAGACAAGCAGCACCAAACTCAAAAACAGCAACCCTCTTAAAAGCCCGAAAATAACGCCTGCCCATTTGTTGAGCCCCGGCAGCGGCTCTACCTTGATCAGCTTAAAGAAGACCTGACGCAATAAAAAGAAAGCCGCGTAACCTGCAATCGCCAAAACTAAAAAGGATAAGAAAGACAGGGTTTGCAAAGACGCGCCCTTGAGGAATCTATTACTTAAAAATGAGGCGAGCGCTACGTAATAGTGCAGGGAAAGATAAGTAGCGGCGATAGTCCCCAAAAGTTTGAAGAATTCGATGGGCATCCCATTTTTAAGAGAAACGTAACATATTCTCAATAAAAGAATTAAGAAAAAAATATCGACCCAATTTATCTGCTTAAAAATATCCATTGACATGTTTTTAGGTGGGTAAATTTGTTCAAGTATAACATACTAAAGGGGTTTTGTCAAGGAAAGCGCTTTCTTTTATTGCGTCCTGGGAGAAAATAAGAAAAGCTTACTGATTCCGCGGATGCCCTGAGGAGAAAACAGACCTTAACGGCGGGCATACATCTGCCAGCGCATAATCAGGAAATATTTTCTTTATTCTGACCATAACGACTTTGTTCCTGAGGTTAGCCGCTGATTTTAACAAAACCCTCATATAATTCCCGGAGTAGCCCTGCCAAAAAAGACATCCCCCAATCCCCGCCCTCCCCTCAACTAATACCTCTACTCGTTTGCCTAAAAATCCTCTTCTGTAACTCAGGGATGATTCATACGAGACCTTCCTAAGCTGCGCCATCCTGGCGCTTAATTCCCCGGCCGATATGCGGCTTTTGAAGTTTGCGGCAGGCGTCCCTTCTCTTCTGGAATAAGGAAAGATGTGCACCTTAAGCGGCTTAATCTTTCTTATCAGGCTCACGGTATTATTAAAATTAACGGCTTTCTCGCCGGGGAATCCTGCCAACACATCGGTAGTTACGGATACCCCCGCAAGATTACTTTTAATGCTGCGGATAAGGTCAAGGTAATATCGGCGCCTATAACGGCGCCCCATTTTTCTCAAAATATCATCGTCTCCGCTCTGGATGGGGACATGCAGGTGCCGGCATATCTTGGAGGAAACGGATATCCTGGCAATGAGTTCTTCCGAGATGTCTGCCGCTTCGATGGAGCTGAGCCTTATGCGCCTGAGGCCCCTTATCCCTTCCAACTCTCCAAGCAATGCTGCCAGGCTGGACCGAGGCTTTAAATCCTTTCCGTAGGCCCCAAGGCATATGCCGCATAGGACTATTTCCTTTATGCCTCTATGCGTTAACCTCCTTGCCTCTGCGACAACATCTTCCTTGCCCCTGCTCCTGGATTGCCCTCTTGCCAGACGCACCTTGCAATAAGAGCAACGGTTATTGCAGCCATCCTGGATTTTTAAAAATGCGCGGTTATGCCCTTTAAAATACGAGATGCCCCCCGGCGAAAACAGCCTCTGTTTGCGCCCCAGGATATATCCGGCAAGAGCCCCCTTGCTGCGGTTCTTAACGATTTTTATCGCGCCCTTGAGCCCCCTGATCCTGGGGGCGTCTAATTCAGCGAGGCAACCGGTAACATAAATTTTTGCTTTTGGGTTTTCGCGGACAGACCTGCGGATAAGATTCAGGGATTCGGAATCTGCTTTTTGAGTAACGGTACAGGTATTAATAACGTAGATATCGGCGGGCAACCTGCGCCCTGCCTCTTTTAAGCCGGCGCCCAAAAGCTGTTCCCTGACAGCTTGCGTCTCGTATTGATTGACCTTGCAACCCAGGGTAGCTATTCTAAAGGCAGGCATTAAATAATCAGAGGTTTAACCTGAGGTAGCTTACTACGGCCATAGCGGCAGTATCGACCCGTAACACCGATTTCCCCAGGGACACCGGGACAGCCCCTTTACTACAGGCCAATCTTATCTCATCGCTGGTAAAATCGCCCTCGGGGCCGATAAGGACCAGGATACTAGCGGGATTAACGTAATTAAGAACCTCCTTAAGCGTCCGGCGCTCTCCGATAAGGGTAGGGATAATTTTTAAATCATAATCGGCGCTCGCGGCTAAAACTTCGCTTAGCTGGCTCACCGGTTCGATTATTGGCACACAACGGCGCTGGCTCTGCTTGGAGGCGCTCCGCGAAATCTTGCGCCACCTGGACAGCCGCATTGCCTTTTTAGCGGCATCGAGCCTTACGACGACGTTAGAGCTCTCCATAGGGATAATTCTATCCGCCCCTAATTGAGTAAGCTTGTCAATAACGGCGTCCATCATGGATTTCTTCGGTATGGCGCAGGCTACGGTAATGGCTGCTCCCTCCTCCGGGCGCAACGCCTTCTCCTGCCTGATGCCGAGAGTAATGCCGGAGCTTGTCATCCCCTTAATGACGCAGATATATTCATTGCGCTTGTCGTCGCATACCTCCAATTGGTTGCCGCGCCTAAGGCGCAAGACATCCCTGATGTGATGGACATCATCAGGGTTATCGATGGTGATTTCCCCTTTTGAGATATTGCCTCCGGCGCAGAAAAAACGCGGCATCAGATAACGCCCTCCTTAATAGTCACTCTCTGAAAAAACCTCGGCAGTAAATATGTAAATCTCGCTCGACTTATCCTTCCAGGCATCGGGGTTAATCCCGGCCTTATGAGCGCAGAGATTACTGAGAAACTCTTCCCTGGACCAGCCGGTCTCGCTGGCTACCTGAGGCAGAAAAACTCCGCTGGCTGCTCCCTTGCGTAACAATACGCCGTGCGTGCCCATTTTTATCGCTAGGGGGTCGCTTATCCTTTCTAAAGGCGAAAGGACTGAAATCTCAATCTCGATATCGGCAAGCTCATCCAATCCCAGCTCCGGAAAACGCGGGTCGCCTACCGCTGCCTCTATTGCCATATCGCGAACAGCCAGATACAGGGGCTCATCGCTTGCAAGATTCCCGATGCATCCCCGTAATTCGCCTGCCTCGCGCAAAGTGACGAAGGCCCCTCTTTTTTGCGACAATAAGGCATCTTTTTCCTCGATCCCTAATCTGCGGGAGTTTCTTAGGTAAGTCTCAATGGAGGCGCGGGCGATGCCAAGTAATTTCTTTCTTTGCTGTCTGTCCATCTTGATTTTGAAGAGAAGGTCTGCCGGAGATGAATCCCTTAGCAGAAAGATAAATGGTGGAACTGGGGGGGGAGTTGAACCCCCGGCCGTCGTCGCTTTCGCTCCTCCTCATAGGGGCTCTGCCCCTATGATGCTCCTCATTTTCATTCGTCGCGGTTACCCCGAAAGCGCGGGGAAAATTTTTCCCCGCACCCCTTTGGGGCCGGGGAACGCAAACAACATTAATTAAGTGGTCCTTACTGGATAAGGTTAGAACCTGTCTCCAGCAGAACCTAAGTAAAATTTAATCTATATCAATAGGCACCGCCGCTTGGGCGGCTCCCGTATCTCCCATGCACCGTTCGCCCCGCTTGGGAGCGGGGCTCACTTGGCGTTCGCTTGACCGCTCACTTCTTGCTAATTTTAAAGCGTGTTCGGTTCGTCTGCGGCTGGCGGCTGGGTGCGGGCAGCCGCCAGCCGCTTGCGTCCAAATCAAGTATCTAAAAAAGAACGGTTGTCCGCTTAGCGCCTGTGCTACATTAAAAAACTACTCTGGACGGCGCTATGCCGAGCCTCTCGCGAATAACGCTTGAGGAGCGCAGGCAAAATTTTGGTGCGGGCAAAATTTTGCCAAAAGAAAACCGATATTTCAAGGGGCAGAATAATTATACTCCAAACTACTATTATATTCAAATTGAATATAATTTCTACAAACACTAGAGAATAATCAATTCAGCAATATCTTTTAAGCTACCTAAGTTAAGATTTATAGGATCTAAAGTACCTATGATTTTTCCTGATGGAGGCAACCAGATAAAGCGAAATTCATATTGATAAGCATATTTAAAGTTTTTAGTAAAAAATAGCGGATCTTCTTCATCCTTTGCAAGAAATGGATCCATATAATTAACACGGTTTTTAAACATGGACCATTCTGGATAAAATGTTTTAAAAGCCTTCTCAAGTCTTTTTTCAAATTCAAAGGGATCTTTAATTATCACACAACTATCATAATTACAATCCCTATCTTTAAACATACGCGGATCATAAACACAGGAAACGCAATAAACAAAATAATCTGTTATAGATTGGCTCATAAATGATACATTGCCTAAAGGCTTAATCGCAAATTTCTCACCCTTCTTGCGATCAAAGCCTTCTATCTTAACTTCTGAGGGTATCCCATAGGTAGTTCTGGACAACTCATTATCTTTAATAGGGCTTGCTAATGAAGGATCCGTATATTTAGAAGCGGGTTTGATTTGTATTTTTCCCTCTTCAAACATTGGTTTCATAAATTGCGATTCTCCGTATTTAATAATAAAACTCTCAAATTTTAAAACTTCCCCCTTGCTCGTAATAAAGTCTTTAAGATAAGCAGTATAATTAAACTTTGGCAGATTGATATTTCTATCAATAGCCTTAGAATCACTAATACCTCTAAGTCTATATTCTTCTTCAATATGGATAAGTCTCTCTAGCCACCATGCTTCCTTACCTTCAAGACTCCTTAAGACTAAATCTCCATTTTCCTTTAATACAAATGCGTTGTTTAAAATATCTAACAATCTCTCTTTCAATTCAGTTTCACTAACATGCTCAAGGTATCTCCTAATCTTATATAGATGAATCCATGTTTTTTCTTGTTGCCTAAGGCGTTTTTCGTTCTTAAAAGTTTCCCGCTCGTATATTTTTGAAATTCTGTCTATCTCTTCAGGATCATCAATAGGAATGTACTGGTAAGCATACTTTATGTCTTGGATCATAATCAAAGAAATTGTTCTGATTTCTTCGCGTTGCCCATCTTTCCTAACAGCCACTAAGCCATTGTTTCGTGGCAACTCTTTAAAAACCCAGAAAACAACTTTACCATGAATAATTTCTAGGCATTTAAATTTATTAGCAAAACTATTGGTGTATAATTTGCCAATTTCGAGCATTTTCCCTCGGAAAAAATACCTTAGGGTATCTCAATAGAAGCGTTGCATATTCAACTAGAATTTATTCAGAGATTTTTAAAAATATTGAATAGAATTTAATGGTATGCTTCCTTCTTGCGGAGCCCCTCCATTAACATAAACCTTCCATTGTACTTCATATCTAAATCTTTTATCCCATCGTTCATGATCCATATCATAATGGAGTTTGGTTATTGCATCTTCACCAAATACTTTTAGTTTCTTTCCTGGTAATAAACAATTCATATATAAGCTTTTTGCGCGTTCGGGCAATCCAGAAAAAGAAAATACTAAACATATGTAACCCGGCTTCTCCTCAGGTAGAAATGATTTTAGATGAGGATAGTCCCATTTCTTCTCTTCAATATAATCTTCCGGGAAATACAATTCAACTATAATATCATCAAACTTTTTTTGCGTTCTGTTCTCAACTTCAAAAATAAAGGAATATTTGTGAAAATCTTGAGTCATTTCAAGCTTTTTATAATCAACTAATATCTTTGCTGATGTTTCCTTTTTAGAATACTCATTTTTAAGTTTCTCATATTCTTCAAGTTCACTATTAGTAAGTGTTTTAGAACAAGTTATCGAAAACTGGCTACAAACTTGTTTCAACACATTTTCAAACTCATCTTTAACAAATAAATCTTTGCCTTGTGTTACAAGACTCATTGGCGCCCCAAAATCACCCAGAGAGATATTAGTACACAACGGATATACCTTATATCCTCTGCCCCAAACCGAAGCACTTTCCCACCAAACCCACGAAGAAACTTTAGCCAATTGGGAACAAATTGGAATAATGGCTTGAGCAGATTTTAATTTTTCTTCCATCATGACCCTTAAAGGATTATCTCCCGGAGGAATATCTCTGGTAGCAACAAATACGTCTAGTTTATTTTCTGAAAAACGTATTAAAATCTTCTTCACAAAATCTGCTAGGGCTAATTCATCCCTAGCATAACTTACAAATACAATAGGATTCTTTTTATTGGGAAACATTTCCTTTACATAACCTATATAACGATCTGCAATTTCTTCGTTCTCCGCCATTATCGTAAATCTAACTTTTGCTTCACTGGGAATATAATCAACAAGGCATCTAGGGTTTCCGTTGATTTTTCCTGTAATTTGAATTGCACTAGTTAACTTTTGCTCATACGCACTTAAGATTTCATTAAGATTGCTTACATTGTGCTCAACGCCATCTGCGCTTCGCCAATAACCACTTATGCTTCCGATAACTTGTGGATATCTTGGGAACCCTCTTGCAGATTCTCCCCATAATTTATCAAATAAATCTAAAAGCTGCTGAGACGACAACGGCTGATCGGCAAACCCTCGATATGTCTTTGATATACTACTCATTTCCTATTCTCCACAAAACTATTGCACTTGTAGATTTTCTAATTAATTCTCATGGAATTTATTAATATTGGGATTAAGCAATTCTTTGATTCTGCCCTTAACTTTAGAGTCGAGGTTTATATAAGGTGATGCTAAATTAATTTTCTGTAAATCTTTACCAGAAGTTGCATGTTTAACTTTCTCTCTAACTCTTACGACCTTCGTTGGTGCCTCTTTCCAAAATTTTAATTTTTCCCTAAAAGGCTGCTCTGCTGGAACAACTTTATTTACCTCTTCTTCTACTTCTGTTTCTCCTTCTAGTTGAGCAGCATTAATGTTTAAAACATTATTGGCATCAATATCAAAAGTAACTTCAACTTTGGGAACCCCTGCTTTTTCATTATCTAAAGGCCCAAGCTCCAAATCCATAATTTTTCTATTTGCACTTGCTTTTCCATTTTCCCCCTCATACACAGAGACTTTTATATATTTTTGATTATCTTCTGTCGTAGTGAATACATCCTTCTTTTTTATAGGAATAGTGCTATTCTTAGATATAATTACTTGATACTTATCATCTTTCAATCCCATCCCTATAGATTTTCCAGTACAATCCAATATGAGTAAATCTTTAATGTTTCCGCGTATTGTTGCTGCACACAGAGAAGCTCCTAAAGCAACTAACTCTTTTTCTCGGTTCAAAAATCTCAAACCCTTATATCTAGTCGTAATTTTATCTCTTAAGCATTTAATTTTGCTTGCTCCACCAGTAAAAACGAACTTATTAAAATCAAACCTACCAGATTTACATACTTTATCAGTCTGCTCTAATATATCATTAATTAAATCTCCGCATATCGCCTCAAAAACAGAGTAACTAAGTTCTAAATCAATATGTTGGGTTTTCCCAAGAATATTTCTTATATATGGAACATATATTCTAGCTGTGTCCTGTGAAGATAAATCGATTTTTGCTTTTTCTGCTGCCTCTTTTAGGCGTAACTTGGCTATATGATGCCAATCCCATCGTTGATCTTCTATCGGATCAAACCCTTGTGATTTCTTGGTTTCTTCAATAATGTATTTTATTATTCTGTTATCAAAATCGTCTCCACCTAAAAACTCGATTCCTTCGGTTGCTTTTACTTCAACAACTCCCTGTGCATATTCTATAATTGATAGGTCAAGCGTTCCTGCCCCTAAATCGAATATTAATTCTTTTTCTTGATAGCCCTCACGGGATAGGAAACTGAATGCGACAGCAGCAGCTGAAGCTTCATTCACCATGCGAAGGACTCTAAAGCCAGCCATCTCAGCCGCCTCTATCGTAGCGAACCTCTGAATCACTCCAAAATTGCATGGAATACATATAACAGCCTCATCTATTTTTGTCTTCAGAAATTCCTCGGCTTGCCGTTTTAGCTTTGCTAGAATTAACGCAGAAATTACTTGCGGGTAGAATCTTTTGTTATTTATAACAAACCCATAGCATTCATGCATCAGCCTTTTGACTGAACCAGTAGTAAAATTTTGGCACTCATAACGTTCTACGTGATTAGCAGCATCCCTACCTACGCAATATTTGCCATCTTGCAAAAGAATTACTTTGGAAGGGGTGGTAGTTTCACCGAATGCATTTGGAATAATCTTAGGTATGCTACCATCAAAATATGCAACTGCAGAATTTGAAGTACCAAGATCAATCCCAATAGGTATTGAATTAATCATTTTTTGCCTTAATTTTAAATAAGAGTATCGCAAAAATAAATGCTACTATAAGATCTAAAATTCTCCAAGTTGCCTTATCCAGATGTACAGGAATAAATGGATTAAACAATAAGGCAATTATCCCTGCTCCAACTACCCAACCTTGTTGCTGCATTTTATACGCTGCTATAGTAATCAAGCAACTAGTAACAAAGACTACCAGCCTTAAAAGGGTATAATATCCATAAGGCCAACCTGGAAATAGAGCTAAGAATAGCATAACAATATTTGCGATAAGCAAAGGTACCATAAAAGACTTTCTTTGGTTCATTTTATTTTCGTATAACTTCGAGTTCGTCTTTATCATTCATATCCAAAGTGTAAGTTCGATAAAGATGGACCAATCCAAGCACAATGAGCAGAATGATTACGGACACTGAAATAATAACTGTCTTTATATCTTTTTTGTTTAGTGATTTCTGGCTAATCCAGATTGTTTGAAAATCCTCCTTAAAAATAATCATTTCTTCATTTCCAAAATTTATACTAAAGAGGGGTTCCCGTTCCAGATTTTTCCGCAATACTTTTTCATATTCATTTTTGTATTTAGGGTTAAAAATCTTTTGTACTTTTACCCCTACGTAATCCTTCCCTTTTAGCTTAAACCTCTTGCCAAATATTGAAAGATACCGTTCAGCTGGAAAATAAATGTACTCTCCAATTTTAATAATTACATTTAATCCTACAGCATCAATAATCTCTATCGAATCTTGATAGATATAATGCGGTGGCTCATAATTTGAATAGACGTTTTCGAATTCCTCCTTAAACCCCAAAGCCGCATCGTATTCTTGCCTGAGTGTTTTATCGCCAAGAACTGAATAAATGCAATTAATTTGCTTCATCTTCTCAGTGGCAAAATCTATATCACTTCGCCTATCTGGGTGGAATTTTAAAACTAATTCTCGAAAACGACTCTTTACGGTGTCTAGATCTACACTTTTATCTAACCCGAAAACTTCATAGTAATTTCTATTTTTGCTGAAAATAATACGTTTATCGTAAGGCATGAAAGAAAAAATTCCATAGCAAAATTTACAACGCAAAGATACTCGCTTATTTTCTAAGCTCTTGCTAGTAACAGAAAGAGGGATATGGCAGTATGGACACTGCAGGCCTGTTGTGTTCATTTTCTGTGCCCTAACCAATAAAGTATCAGCATAATAATAAATGGCGTGATAAAACTAAAAAGAAACACAAGAATAAAAGAAACAAATTTATTTTTGAATTTTTTTCTTCCGGTAAGTATATCCCATATGAACTTTAACTGGAAGAAAAAAGCTATTGCAAACAAAAATCCCCACCATAGAATATCTCCAATCGAACGAGGCGGCTCTTTTAGTCTATCTGCCGTATAAATACCAAAAATCTCAAGTATTTTCCATTTTTTAATTGCTTCAAAAACTGCGATAATCGAATTAAAGATTATCCATAGAATAATTTTTAAATATATGCCTACCGGAATCCAAAACCAAAGCCAATGATACCATTTAATATCTAAAAAGGTATTGCGGGCTTGAGTATCAGTATCAAAATAATTTTCTTCCTTAAGACGCATACCTACATTAATACCAAAATAATAGCCAAAGAAAATAGTAGTTAAGCCGACTAAAAGAACAGTAGCATAAAAAGGCTGCAAGCGAAATGATTCAAGAATATAAAACAACCCCATCCCCATGTTTCCTTCAATGCGCTCTTTTGCAATTAAGGCAAAAATTAATAGCATGATGAAAACAAAGAAAAAAATCTGGAGTATAGAGCTAAAGAATGAATAGAAGAATTTAAATGTTATCCTTGCTCTAGTCAATAAATATCCAACCGTAATTCCTCCAAGCAAAGCAATAGCAGCATCAATAATAATCTTAAGAATGTTCGGGAAAATGTGATCTCCCCAAACTAGATGATAAGGACTAAATTCACTCCCAAAATTTATTTTTCCACTTTGGTTAAGCTCATCAATAAATCCATAGAAGATTCCTTGATAAACGAAAATGAGTAAAAACCATGTCCACGAAATAATAAAAATCTTCTCTTTAATCGTCCTGGTTATCTCGATTGGGGGCGCCGGAAGAATATTTTTCATTTATTCCCCTCCCATTTTTACTATAAGGCTTCTTGTCTCACTAATTTCCTTTGAATAAAACCTATAAATCTACCGATTAAAGCAAATGCAAAAAATAAGTTTAACCACATTAAAACTGTTGTACTGATTTGATGAGAATTAAAAATTGCATAGAGAAAATCGGTTATTAAAAAACCTAAAATATATGCCCATACTGAAGGTTTATACAGGCTCAGTTTTTTATCTTTGTCCAAACCCTTTTTAATAATAAACCATTTGATTGCGGCAATTACTGTTAGGCCAAGAAAGATTAATCCGCCTATTTCTGAAATTAATTCACCTATTCGAAAAGCTTTAAACTGGTAAAGAGGCAAAGCAAGAACTTGAGTTGCGAGTGCGCCTAACAAAAAAGTTTGGGGAGAATATCCTAAATAGTCTTCCGGAGTAGAAGAATAATAATTTTCTGATAAAGCTAAGTTTGAAAGACCATACCAAAAAAGCGCCATTAGAAAGAAGATTCCAATATTCAGAAAAATCGACAATCCTCCCCTAATCCATAATACAAATGGCGCTGTCAAGATCGCCAATGGTGCTAAACCAAAGAAAAATATTAGCAAGGTAGCTAGAAAGGCTCCTATTAAATCGGCCCAAGTAATGAAACTCACAATAAAAACCCATATTGAAAGTACTGTTTGAGCAAGAATAAAAACAACCACTGATAACAAAGCCATCGGAATAAAGATATATTTCTTCCCAAGCGGCATATTTTTTGCTTCCTTGAAATGACTAACCAGCGAAGAAAATAAGAAAAATGCAGGCGCAAATAACTGAATAAAGAAAGGTAAAAATAAAAAAATCAAGAAAGGAATTGCTATAACAAAAACTATATATTTAAATATTGCGACTTTTGTAAATATTGCGCCACCGATGAGCAATATAGCAATAATCCACCAAAATTTTGATAAAACTTCTACAAAACGGCGCCTCGCGTCCATAATTACTCCCTCTTTTCTTGCCTTATACTTATTTAAAAAATGAAAAAATAAGGACTCCGATACCAATAAATGTCGTAATCATGTTTACTCTTGTCCAGAAATCTGGAGCCATATTTGGATTATCTCTGAAATTATACATCACTCCAAAAGACCAAAAATTTGCTATTGCAACAATAATAGCAATCCAAAAAATCATAATACTCTTTGAGTAAACTCTGCTAGCCGCCACAATACAAATAATAAGACTTATCAAACCACCCATATCGGAGTCTTCTTGTTGTAACCTCTTTTAGATTGTGGTTATCTTGCCTGTTTCTTTAATCCAGCAATTTCTACAATATGTGAGACCATTTCTAGCTACACTAAAATCTCTCGTGTGGGCGCCGCATCTAACGCATGTAATACCAACTGTATACTGAAATATAGTTTTAAACAAAGCGATGGGTAAATATATAATGGCCCAGATTAATCTAAACATAAATCCTCCTTAATCAAAAAAGGCAACTCCTATTTTTTAGAGAGTTGCCTTTAAAATGTAAGTATTCTTGCGTTCATCTGCCACCTTTCGTGGCTATTACTCATTAGATTATCATCTTCTTCCAGTCAATTCGTCTAAAGAAACATCTAAAGCATCAGCCAATTTAGAAAGTGTTTCAAAAGTAGGATTAATTGACCTGCTCGATTCAATTTTTATAAGCGTATTGTAGGGAATATCTGCTAATCTAGCAAGTTTATCCTGTGAAAGTTTCTTTTGTTTTCTTAATTTTTTAATATTTACAGATAATAGGGACTTGACTTTATTCATAGATATAGTATTATAGTAATAGCCATATACAACAATTACCTGCAAGTTATATTATATAACAAATTCATCAAAAATAAACCAAATTCTGCCCCTTGAAATATCGGTTTTCTTTTGGCAAAATTTTGCCCGCACCAAAATTTTGCCTGCGCTCCTCAAGCGTTATTCGCGAGAGGCTCGGCATAGCGCCGTCCAGAGTAGTTTTTTAATGTAGCACAGGCGCTAAGCGGACAACCGTTCTTTTTTAGATACTTGATTTGGACGCAAGCGGCTGGCGGCTGCCCGCACCCAGCCGCCAGCCGCAGACGAACCGAACACGCTTTAAAATTAGCAAGAAGTGAGCGGTCAAGCGAACGCCAAGTGAGCCCCGCTCCCAAGCGGGGCGAACGGTGCATGGGAGATACGGGAGCCGCCCAAGCGGCGGTGCCTATTGATATAGATTAAATTTTACTTAGGTTCTGCTGGAGACAGGTTCTAACCTTATCCAGTAAGGACCACCAAGAGTGATATGGTGCTGCTTCAAGGACAGGACGGAAGGTACCTTCCGTCGAAAAATTGAGGCGGCGCTCTTTTAAAATACAATTCTTCACCAATCTTTTTGTCATTTAATTTTGAGTAATCGCGGCTCAAAATTAAATGGCTGGATTCTAAATTTCCCCCACAAGGAGGTTGTAAGATGAGATACTTCCTCTACGCCCGTAAATCTACCGATGAAGAAGACAGACAAATTCTCTCTATTCAAGCCCAGATTACCGAAACGATAGAATACGCCAAGAAGGAAAAGTTAGAGATAGTTAGAGAGTTTATCGAGTCTCGGACTGCCAAGGCGCCTGGCCGACCTATATTCAACGAGATGATCTCTCTTTTAGAACGTGGCAAAGCCGAGGGCATACTTGCCTGGCACCCTGACCGACTGGCGCGGAATTCAATGGATGGCGGAAAAATTATTTACTTGGCTGATAAGGAAGTTATTAAAGATTTGAAGTTTCCTACTTACCGCTTTGATAACACCGCCCAAGGCAAGTTTATGCTCTCTATCGCCTTTAGCCAGAGCAAATACTATGTAGATAACCTCTCTGAGAATATAAAACGTGGGATTAGACAGAAGATTAGGAACGGTATCTTTTGCGGCCCCGCGCCAGTCGGCTATCTGAACGACACCAAGACAAGAACTGTGGTTGTAGATAAAAATAAGGCTCCCTTACTTCGAAAGATGTTTGAGTTATACTCAACAGGTAACTACACCTTAGAACGCTTAACCGAAACCATGAACGCCCTCGGCTTTGCCACCCAAATGGGAAATCGCTTGCGAATAAGTAAGTGCCAGCAGATACTCACTAATCCTTTCTATTATGGGCTCCTCTCCTATTGGGGTGAACATTTTGAAGGTAAGCATGAACCCATTATTACCAAGAAACTTTTTGATAGAGTACAGTTAGTCATGCGCCAGCGCGGCAAGCCGCAGACTAAGAATACAAAATATTTTGTTTTTAAGGGACTGATGCGGTGCGGGGTCTGCGGCGCAACGGTTACTGCTGAAATCCAGAAAGGTCATCATTATTACCATTGCACAAGAAAGCTTGCGCCCTGCAAAGGCACAAGCCAGAAGTTCGTGCGAGGAGAAGCGCTGGCGCAACAGGTTCAAGATTACATTCAAAAAGTTTCTTTACGTGATGATTGGCTGGAGAATATCTTAAGGGAGTTAGATAAAGACAAGGCTCAATTCAGCCAATCATCACTTACTCATCTGCAAAATCTCAAGACAAGAATTAGCGAGATAGACGCAAAGATTAGTAAGCTCATTGACCTCTACCTTCAAGGCTCCCTTTCTCTTGAGGAATACAACCTAAAGAAAAATGAATTAGTAAACTTAAAGAAGGATTTACAGGAAAAAGCGGGAGATTTTGCAGATGAGGGTAATAATTGGTTCGAACAGGCCAGGCGCTTTGTAACTACCTTGAATGAGGGAAGTTATGCTATCGATGAGGGAAATTTAGAATCCCAGAAGGAATTTCTGAAAAAGATTGGTTCGAACTGTATTTTAAAAGAGCGCCGCCTCAATTTTTCGACGGAAGGTACCTTCCGTCCTGTCCTTGAAGCAGCACCATATCACTCTTGGTGGAGCTGGGGGGAGTTGAACCCCCGGCCTCTTGAGTGCGATTCAAGCGCTCTCCCAACTGAGCTACAGCCCCGAGTATAGTTTCTATATCCAAGGGGTGTGCTGCGTTGCTTCTTATTACCGCAGCAGTGCCCCTTAGAATTTTTATTTCATGACAAGCTTAGCAACCCCATCTACTGCCCAAGACAGCATAATACCACAAATGCGGTCCCCAGGGCAAGCGCCGGGATTGAAGAATTTCAGGGTTATATTATAAAAGTTAAACCTTTTAAAAGCAAGAGATACAATATCAGCCTCCCCCGGAACTCCGTATACACCCAAAAGCCGCGGCTAGCTATTCTCCAGATACCTTTTGATATCCCTGCGGCGATTAAAAACATAACGGAGATGGCTTAATAAATGCAATGCATCGTAGCGCAGTATAAGCAATAGTATCCGCAAGGCGCTGCCGATTGATAATGAACCGCCCGAGGTGAATGCCGAATAATTCCTGCATTTTATATTGGCGACTTTATAAATATGCAGACGCTGTCCACGCTTAAAATCCTCGGTTTCAAAGACAGTCTCCGGCCGAGGTCCGAAGTGACACCCCCGCCTCCAGTCCTTTAATACCCTTGCGTTCTTATTAACCCACTCCCAGGCCTCTGTCCCGGGATAGGGGGTGAAAATATTCCAATGGCAGCTGTCAATGCCGAGCTTCAGGGCTTGCCTCAAAGAAGACAGCCCCTTTCTAAAGTTATCCTTGGGCAGGCCAACCATAAAAAAACCGGTTACCCTGATTCCATGCCGGACAAAAAGACGGATGGCGTTTTTAATATCCCGGATTTCTTCGCCTTTCTTGATATTCAAGAATACCTCCTCGTCCAGGCTTTCAATGCCTATGCTTGCCTGTCTGCACCCGGATTCCGCCATAAGCCCCACGAGTTCCTCGTCCAGCCGGTCAGCCCGGATACCGTTAGGGCATGCCCAGGACATCCTGATATTGCGTTTAATAAGCATCCTGCAAAATTCCTTTGCCCTTCCCGTTTCGAAGTTAAAATTGTCATCTAAGATATGAAAGGAGCCGGAGCCATATCTTAACCTCGCATTAGCTATCTCCTCCACTACCCCCGCGACGCTCCTGAATCTTACCTTTCTACCCGATATTTTTCCGACGCAGCAATAGATGCAGGAATACGGGCACCCCCTGGAAGTAATCACGGGGTAGTCGTAAAGAATACCGTTTAAGGAATCAAAACAACCGTAGTCGGCAAAAGGCAATGCGTCCAGGTCGGGGATTAGGTTGTAACGGCATCTGCTGCGGTCGCAAAAAATAGCGCCGTCGCGCCGCAATACTACGCCGCTGGGGCCCGTAATCCGTTTTGCGTCCCCCCATCCCTCCAGGAGCTCCGGGAAAACCTCTTCAGCCTCCCCCTCTATCCCTGCCTTAAAATGCCGATTTTCTTCAAGTACGTTTGAGGCATCCAGCGTTACGTGCGGTCCGCCGCATATTAAATCGTCCCTCCCCAATTGAGCCGCAAACCTGGAGGCGCTTCTAAAGGTAAACGATTTTACAGAGATTCCGATAGCATCGTATTTAAGGATCTTCTTTATCCTGCCGCCGGCATCGCGGTAATTATTGTTTAAATCTACCGTTCTTACCTGGTGACCGTGCCGTTTGAGGCTGGCGGCAATCATAGCCAGGCCGATATTCAAACCCCTGCTTATCCCCGGGGGATCAATCAGGGCGACGCGCATCGAGTCCATCCTTACTGCCGGAATTTTTGAGTCCGGCTACCTGCCGGTAGATCCATCTTAACCTGCCGGCGTGGCTGGGGCATCCGAAATCGAGCGAACTCCTCCAGGCATTATCCCTTAGATGATCAAGGATAGGCCTCTCTAAAAAAACCTTCTCTATCAACCCCTTGAGCTGGGTTTCATCCCCTGCTTTAAATAAAAAACCGTTATAGCCCTGGCGCACTATTTCGGTTATCCCGCCTATTGCGCTGGCGATTACCGGGGTAGACATACTGAAACTTTCCAGAATAACTATACCGAGAAATTCCGGCCATAAGGAAGGTACTACCGTAACATCCGCTAAACGGTAAAACCCGGATACCTCGCTATTGGCCACCCTGCCGTAAAATTTTATTCTTTCGTCTCCTCTGGAGAGCCTCTTGAGCACGGCTGCGTAATCCCCGTCACCCACGATATGCAAACGCATGCGCTGATAAGGCAGACCGCTGAATGCCTTTATTAAAAGATGGACTCCCTTATGCTCTACGAGCTGCCCCACATACAATACATTGAAATTCCCGTCCTGCTTTGCTATCGGCAGGGGATGCGTTTGGGTATCGATACAATAAGGAATCACCTCTCTTTTTATACCGGTAAAGAATCGTTTCTGGAGGAATACCGTTTCCGTGTGCCGAGACGGCATGATTGCCAGGTCTGGCTTATGCCTGTTAACAATAAAACGCTTTATGGCGCGGTAAACGAGGCAGCAAAACGATGCGGAAACGCATGTACCATAACGCTGCCGGCGGCACTTGAGGGTAGCAAAGGGGCAGAGTAAAGAAAAATCGTGGCAGCTATGGATGAGCGGGAGCCTCAAGCCCTTTGCCGCCGCGATGGCGCTCAGAGAAAAACCGCTCAGGTTATGAGTATGCACAATGTCTGGCTCCTCTTTCCTGAGGATAAGGCGGATAACCAGATATGAATGCAAATTCCAAATGTCAATGATGTGCCATAAGAACCTCTGGACCGCCGGCCTGGCTTTCGCTTCCGGGTTATGGTAGATATTAAGGGGGCTAAAGCGATAAATCTTGATATTGCCTCTCGCCGATTCCCTGGGCAGCAACGAGCGCAGGCCATGGTAAGGGGAACTCGTAATCAGGATTACCTTGCATTCCCGCGACAACTCCTCGGATATTCTCTCTAGGTATACCTCTGCGCCTCCAATATCGTGTGGCGGATAAAGATTGGCGATAATGCATGCCTTCATTCAGATTGCCCTTAAATACTCCTTTTCAACAATATCAGCGTGTTTGCTCCAACTGTATTTTCCCCTGACCAGTTCATAGGCATTACCGCCCATTTCGCTTCTGGCCTGGGGGTTTCTCAATAGATAGCTTATTGCCTGCGTTAATTCGCTTACGTTTCCGGCACCCGCTACCAATCCGCACCTTCTATCCCTTACCTCTCTAGCCACTCCTGCGACAGAACTGACTACCACCGGCTTGGCACAGGCCATTGCCTCCAAGGCCGCCAGGCCAAAACCTTCCTGCCGCGACGAAAGAGACGGCATTACCGTAATATCGGCGCGATTATAATATTCGGCCAAACGATTACTGTCCAGGGCCCCCAAAAAACAAACCTTTCCTTCCAGCCCCCTGCCTCTGGCAGCCTTCCTGTAATAACCTAAGAGTTCTCCCTCTCCTGCGACATATAAACGGATTGCGCCATCCCGGCTTATCTTCTCTACGCTCTCCAAAAGCAAGTCCAGCCCTTTATAATGATGGTACCCGTCTAACCTGGAGACGAAAAATAGCGTAGCGCATTTTTCTCTGTCATAATGCAGCGGTTTGAACTTATCAAAATCTACTCCCGGCGGGCTGACTATGAGCTTGTCTCTAAAACCCCTTAAGAACAGCGAATTCTCTAGATAACCTGAGTGGGTAATAAAGATTGCCCGCGCTGCCGCAAGCAATAACTTCAAGGCCGATATGTTGTATAATCCGCTGGCAAGTCCAAAAAGCCCTTTTCCGCTGATATCATTGTGATAGGTAAGGAATAGCGGCTTATTCTTCAATAAGGATACAACGGCGCTGATATCGCTGCTCCAGGGAGTCGGCAGATGGGTATGTATGATATCGGGGTCCTCTCTAAGCAATAGCGGGGCGAGCGCGGGGGTAATATTGGTATTGGATAATTTGCCTAGATAGGATAGTCTTTTGACCTTAATGTCGTCTACGCTACCGCTGCCGACAGGCGGCTCATCGGCGCAAACAATACTTACGCGGTGCCCGCGCCGGGAGAGTTCCCGCGAGGAATAATAAACATAGTTCTCCACTCCTCCGCTATAAGGGAAAAACCTTGCCGGCGTCTGCAGTATCCTCATATCTTAATACTCCCCTGCTTAAGTAAGCGGAAATAAAAATCCTCATACCCGGACGTTATACTATCCCAGTCATACCCCTCCGCGCTCTTTTTAGCGGCCGCGGAAAACCTCTTCCTTAAGTGAACGTCCTGCAGCAACGCCAGGGATTTGTTCGCGATATCGTAGGGGTTTAAATCGGAAATGAATCCGTTTTCGCCATCCCTGATAAGCCCTACCGCGGCGTTCATGGGATGCCTTACGGTAATAACCGGCAGCCCGCATGCCAATGCCTCAATAACCGCAATAGCAAAGCCTTCTCGTTGGGAAGGGAGTATAAAAATTTTGCTGGCTTTCATCAGGGAAATCAGGTATCGGTAGGGCTGAAAATCCATAAAAACTATGTTTTTCTCCAGTCCAAGCCCGTTCCTCAGCTCAAGCAGGCGTTTCTTTTCCGGGCCCTCCCCGATAATAAAACACTTTACCCCGGCAAGGGTCTCCTTAATCCTGGCTACCGCTTTTACCAATATATCCGTATTTTTATCCCTTATCAGCCTGCCGCTGAATATCAAATCCGGCGTTTCCGCGGCGGCAGGAGCATCGTCTATCAATTCAAAATCTGCCCCATGCGGTATAACGCTTATCATTCTGTTCACGCCGCTTGCGACGAGTTCGTCTCTAACCTTACCGGAATGCACGACGATATTATCAGCGAATTTAATCACGGCTGTCTCGATGCCCCTGGCAGGGACGCCCTTAAGATAACCCAGATAGTCATACCAATAATCTCCCCAGACCTCCTGCCAGGTCACAACCAGGGGGATTTTTTTTAACCAGGATATTATCCTGACCGCAAAGAAAGGCAGGTAAGGAAAGGCACAGCAATCAATAATATCGAAACGGGAGGTCAAAAGAGGGGCTATGACAGAAACCGAAAAAAACAAAACCTGCCTTATACTCCTTCTGCCGCTACCAAGATAGAGGCTTCTTGGCCGAGAGACGCCGTGAAGATAGACTCCGCTATCCATGATGCAGCGCGGTCCATCCCAGGACTTTACCCCGAAGATGTGTATCTCGTGGCCTTTAGCGGCGAGCCGGCGGGCCAGTTCCCAATTCCTCTTCTCTGCGCCGCCTTTCACGTAAGGATAGATTACATCGTAGATAAAGGCGATTTTCATGCGGGGTCACCACTTGATTCTAAAAACCCGGATTAACCTGCCGTATTCCTTTCTTTCCAGGAAAGGCTCAAAATGCCTGAGGCCTTCGCCGTTAAAGAAATACAGGCGCACCAACATGCTGGCAGCCAGCTTGCGGTCAAGGGGGATGGCGTAATACTGCCCTTTGTCATTGAAAACTATAACCGAATAATCGAGGTCGCTATCCGGATAGTTGATTTCCTTTAATCTGCCGCGGTTAAAAAGGAATAGGCTCTTAGGCAGCCTGTATTCGCGCTGGTATCCGGAATAGATATATACCCGCTGCTGCCCTGGTTTATAAATCATGCCGTTACTAAAAAGGATATCCTTGCCCTGCGCATACCCTTTCACCATCCCCCCCCTGAATTTAAGCCTGCTGGAGAGCCAATCATCGGTATCGGGACCAGGGAGCAATTCGGCTTCCAGATAAAGCCTCTCTGCAGATTTCCTATCCACTCCGCATTTAACAAGGTAAGCTATTAAATCCTGTTTGCTATTTTTAGTTAAATTGTTTTTAATATAGGCCTTGTTAAAATCCCAATTTCCGATAAATGATATGGCCGATATCTTATCCGGGAGGCTCTGATCCACTATAAAATAGGCCTCCGCGGGGCCCTTGAAAAGGATGCCGGCTATTTCGGCAGCGTCGCCTGGAGGGAAACTCTCATCAAGGAGTTTCTTTGCCGAATTCTCATCAAGAGACAGCAAGCCCTGAAGGAAATTCACCGAACGCAAGGGGTCCCGGAAGCTCCTGTTAATAATCTCGAATGCCCCGTTACCGCCGTTATTGAGCATGCGAAGCGTCGCTATCGCCCTGTCTTCGTTATCGCTGATTAAACATGAAGCCATCCAATAGGCCTGGGGCGTATTCTGGCTCTGTCCGTCAAAGATGACCCTCCTGTCAGCTACCGCCTTAAACCAGTCGCCGAAATCCCACCATGAATTCAGGATGGCATCCTTCGGGGTTTTCTCTTTTATGGTAGTAAGCACGCTGTACCAGTTGTCATCCATAAAAGGCAGGGTGTTCTCTGCGGCATGGCGCGCATTGATAGTAAGCTTGAGCCCCAAGAGAATGATGATTACGGCTAATAGACAGGGCGCCGCCTTGCGTCCCCTGAAATAACGGTATGCCTCGCTTACCCCCCAGCCCAAGGCAACCCCCAGAGGTATCAGAAGGAAAACGGAAAATCTTATTCCGCTCTTGCATGCAAAAAGCATCGCAATGAACCAAAAAGTCAATATGATAATCGCCTCGCGCTGGAAAAGGGTGTATTTTTTGTTACGGGCCGTAACCAGAAATAATCCCAGGAGAGAAAACATGCCCAATAAAAATAAGGACATCCCGCCTATGGAATTAAGAAGCTGCGGGAAGGTTGTTTTTTTCAGCTCCCCTACCGTGCTATATACATTTGGCCAGATGGAATCCGTTAGGGCCCTGTTTAAGATGAGGGATTCCTTGATCTGATAATAGAGTTCCCGCAGGGGGCTTAACCCGCTAAAGATAACAATCCAGATCGCGCTCAAAAGCAAAAAGAGAAATAAGGTAAGGGCGTGCTTGCTTACGGAAGCGTGATTGTCCTCCTTGTATTGCCAGCGCGCCAGACCCAGATTAATAACGCAGTAGCATTCGTAGACTACGAGCACAATGAATACAAACCACCAGTTGGCCCAGCTAAAGCAGAACAGGCCTACCCAGAAAGCAGAAAAGGCAACCCATGGCAGGCCTTTCCTTAAAGAACCCCCCTTGTAATTCTTGAGGTATGTCCAAATAATAATAAGCGGAAAGATAAGATTCAGCGTATCGGTATCAAACCACCCTGCCGAGCTGCGTGCGAAGAATACGGGGGAAAACCCCACGAAGAGGCAGGCAATAAAAGCAGTGATATTGTCCCATTCAGAGAGGCAAAAAAGATATAAGAGGACAAGCAATAGCGCTATAAAAAACAAGGGCAGGTAAAAAAGGAAGGTGGCCAGCGGGGCGGCATGGAATAAAGAAAATGCCTTATAGAGGAAAGCCGAGAGATAGAAAAAAAAGTCATTCCAGGATAAATAACGCCCCGAGGGCGCAAGCATATAATTATCAACCTGCCTGCCGCCTATAATAGCATCTCCGGGGTAGCCGTGCCTTATAACATTGTCGACATACCTGGCCCAGTGCCAGCCATCCAGTTCCAAAAGATACGTCTGGCCTTCACGGTCCTGGTACCTCGATTTCAGCCTCCGGTATTCGTCCTGGATGTCGCCCTTTACCCCGGCCTTGTTATGCTTGAGGTAATCTAAAAACAGCGCCTTGGAGAGCCCTTCATTTACGGAAGAGGCGTAATCCGGAAACTCCTTTTCCACCTGGACCCTTGCGGCATTAAGGATATTATTGTGTATGGTATTGCGGGCCTGGATTTTAAGCTGGGGGAAAAATACAGGATAACAACGGTAGTAGATATTGAGCGCCAGTACCAGTATTAAGGATAAAATCGCAATCCGCTTTTTTCCCATCGCAGTTTTTATACTCTAACACAGATTTCAGGCTTTGACAATAAAAACTCCGCTAAAAATATCCGCATCTTTAAGCTGCTCAAGAAGATAGAAATAAAAGCTAGTTCTGCGCTACTGAAAGCATATTAAAACGGGTTGTCATATTGACGGCGGGATTATTAGGAGAGCCGCAGGTACTGGCCTCGCTGGAATTCCAGCACCCGGTGATATTAACGGTTATAAAATTATCTGGGGGGGTATAGGTAGGCGAGAATTCCGAGATATTTTTCCCGATCACCGACCAATCCGCGTTACAATCACCCGTTCCATAATCAGAGCAATATCTCATCTCATAACCGCTGCTATTATAACGATACGCCACCCAGATGTCTCCGCCGGTACCGTAACGGCCGTCTCCGGATGTCTCGCTTTCCCCGGGCTTATCTAGATAAACCTCTACGGTGGGGCCATCGGTAATATTTACGGGGCTCATGCCGCTGATAGCGGTATTACCGACGGCATTGATGATATTCTTTGACATATGTTCCAGCACATCGGACACCTGATTCTGCACGCGCCTGCGTTTATCTAAGCCGATGATGTGGTAGTGCCCGAAGATATCCAGGCTGAATATGCTTAGCGCAACGATACCGGTAAGTATTAAGGCAATCAATAACTCCAAAAGGGTCAACCCGCTGTTTCTAAGGAGTGACTTCATTCCAGGTGATATTGAGGACTACCTTGGTTAAATTTCCGATAGGCGAATCAACGGTAATATTATACTTTGAAGTGTAGTTGTAATAGAAACTGCCGGCCATCAGGTGCTTTGTCTGGTAGGTATCATTAAAGCTGCCCCCCGTCCCCAGCCAGCTGGTGGTATTCCAGGTCTCCTGGCTGACATTGCCATGCAAGGGGTCCAGAAAATATCTCGCCAATTCGGCTGCCGTCATGAGTGAACGGCCATGGATAAGGTACCATTTGCTGGAAATGAATATATTGGCCAGCCCGCCTATAATCAGCGCCAGGATAAGCAATGCCACGAGGATCTCCAGGATGGTCAGGCCCTTGTTGCCTTTGGCTATTCGCATGCGTAGGTGTCTTCGCTGGACTGGTTGATGCAATAGGTGGTATTGCCGCCGGAGCGCTGGGCCATGGCAACAAAGGTGTCGCCGTTAACGCTAACCGTATAGTTCCAGTTGGGGGAACCGGTAGGTATGTAAAGCTTCAGGCCGGAATTTATCGCCGTTGAGTTGCTGCAAGACAAATAAGCTTCATGTTCAATATGGTAAAACTGTTCGGCGTCCTGAATAAGTTTTAAGGTAAGGTTGGCCTCTTTGCCCAGGCTAGCATCTTTCATCTTGCCGTAATTCGGGAGACTAATGGCAACGAGGATTCCGATAATCGCAATCACAATCATAATTTCCATTAAAGTAAAGGCTTTTTTTATTATTACCATGGTATTAATCTGCGGGGCAATAACACTCACTGGCTTCCGGAGGGCACGAGCAAAGGGGATCCCCCTGGTCTTTCTGCAGCGTCCATACCCTTTCGTCGCTTCCGGAGCGGGTGGCATTGGCTGTCCCTTGCGAGGTAGTGGTATAATTCCAAACATTGCTGGTATCCGAGCCGCTCGGAAGGGTAAGTTTTAAATAGGTGTTGATAGTCGTAGAATTGGAGGCCTGATCTTCGCCTGGCGGCATGAAGAAGGCATTCTCAATATAATAAATGCGCTCTGCCGCCTGGATGAGCTTTAGGTTGGCCTTTGCTTCCTTGTTGAATGCGTACTCGCGAGATTTTTTAAAATTAGGCAGGGCTAAAGCTACTAAAATAGCGATGACCAGAATTACAATAAGCACCTCTATTAAAGTAGCCCCGTACGTTTTTTTAAGCCACTGGCGCTTCACAAAAATATAATTGCAGGATGTTGTTATTAATTAATAATAACCTGCTGAACCGCCGAACGCACCGGTGCTGTAATTAAGGGTAATGACATATCCAGCGGATGAATCCGGGGTCTTGCCTCCTGAGCTGCACCTGCTGGCTGTGGCTGCCGTAGCGTCTCCGCCATAAGAAAAATAATGGGTAGTTGTGCAACCGGAAGGAGCATCAACCGAGATATTAGAGATATCGCTGGAGTAGTCGCCGTATTCCTGATTATAGGCCTCCTGCGCAGTGCGGATCTGGCCCAAGATACTCTTGGCCTCGGCAGTCCTGCCTCTCTCTACCAAGCGGGTATACTGGCTAAAACCCAAGGTAGCTAGGATGCCGATAATGATGATAACGATAATGAGCTCGAGTAACGTAAAACCCCTAGCGCCTCTAATCATAAGACCCTCCTCTTTCCGTGAAACATTGACAATAAAACCTTGTTTTTTAGTTTAGCATATTTTCCTGAGTTGTCAAATATTTTTATCTGGTTTGCTGCCACCCTCCGCTTTAATAATAACCTGCTGAACCGCCGAACGCACCGGTGCTGTAATTAAGGGTAATGACATATCCAGCGGATGAATCCGGGGTCTTGCCTCCTGAGCTGCACCTGCTGGCTGTGGCTGCCGTAGCGTCTCCGCTATAAGAAAAATAATGGGTAGTTGTGCAACCGGAAGGAGCATCAATCGAGATATTAGAGATATCGCTGGAGTAGTCGCCGTATTCCAGCTCATACACTGCCTGCGCAGTGCGGATCTGGCCCAAGATGCTCTTGGCCTCGGCAGTCCTGCCTCTCTCTACCAACCGGGTGTACTGGCTAAAACCCAAGGTAGCTAGGATGCCGATAATGATGATAACGATAATGAGCTCGAGTAACGTAAAACCCTGCCTCTGCCCCTTTGACATCATAACCATTTCTCTAATCAGTAAATTTGCAAGTCCGGACGCTTGTTAAAATTCTAATGCCCGCCTATGCTTGCTATCTGGAATATTGGCAGGAACATCCCTACAACCATCGAGCCGATAACCAACCCCATAAATATCAACATGATCGGCTCAAACATCGATGTAAACCTGCCTAAAAATGTTTCTGCGTATTCCTGATAGAATACCGTAATGCGTTTTAACATCTGGGGCAAGTCCCCTACTTCCTCTCCGACCGCCAGCATCTGGACAACCATCGGCTCAAAAAAGCCGCTTTCTTCCAGGGAATGGTTCAGGGTTTTTCCTTCGCGCACCTCTTCCTTGACCTTGCGCACAATATCAGCCATAGTGTAATTACCTACGCTGTGCTCGGCAATCTCAAGCGCGTAAAGTATGGGCACCCCGCTCTCTACCAAAGTAGACATGCTGGAGGAAAACCTTTCTACCACAAGACCGCGGTAAAATTCTCCGAATACCGGAATACTGAATTCGATTTTCTCAAGTATCCTCCTGCCTTCCTTCGTCTTAAGGTAAGGTCTGAGTACGAAAAAAAACGCCACAACTATCAAGCCTATTACGGTCAAGCCGTATTTTCTTATAAAGAAACTCACGTCGATAAGTACGCGCGTAAAAGTAGGCATCGTAACGTTGAACCCCTTAAAGAGATCGGCGAATGTCGGTATGATCTTAACGGTCAAAAATATCAGCGCTGCGGTACTGGCGCATATAAGAAGCACGGGATATATAAGGCTGGAGACTATTTTTTTCTTAAATGCCGCGTTCCTTTCAAGGTAGCTGGCTAAACGCTCCAAAACCAGTGCCAGGTTTCCGCTGGCCTCCCCTGTTTCAACCAGGTTAACCCAGAGCTCCGAAAACAACTTAGGATGCCTTGCCATCGCCTCGTGCAGGCTTAAGCCTCCTTCCATATCTTTTACCATCTCATTGATAACGGCGTACATCCTGCGGCTTGGAATCTGCCTGGCGATAGTATCAAGGCTTTTAAGTATCGGCACGGCTGCGCCCAGCATTGTAGCGAGCTGCCTGGAGAAGGTTACCAGGTCCTGGCTGTTAACGCCGTAGTGCTGAAAACGCCTCCGCGCACCAAAGGCATCCGTTCTTGGGCTGGGGACGCTCTTGCCGTAGTCAAGGGTTACATTTATAACTATCAGCCCCCTGGACTGAAGGCGGCTGATAAGCTCGTCGCTCGAAACTGCCTCCTCTGCCCCCGAGACCTTAGCGCCTTTGCTGTCACGCGCGATATAAAAAAATTTAGGCATGGCTTAAGACCGGATTACATCGTAACCGATATTGCTTCTTCCAGGGAGGTAATACCCGCTTCTACTTTCTTTATGGCGATGTCGCGCAAACTCTGCATCCCCGCCGCCATCGCAGCATCCCTCACGGTCAGGTAAGAAGCCCTCTGGTTAATTAATTCACGCACGCTTTCGTCTATTATCATAACCTCCGCAATGGCAGCCCTTCCGCGGTATCCTATCTGGGCGCATTTATTGCACCCTTTTGCCCGGTATATCAGTTCGGCATTAAGCTTAATGTTTCCCAGTTGTTTCAGGGTAGGCTCATATGCCTCCTTGCAGTCCGGGCAAAGCTTCCTGACAAGACGCTGCCCTATCACCGCCAAGAGAGACGGCGCCACCATGTAAGGCTCTATGCCTATATCTACCAAACGCACCGTAGCCGAAGGCGCATCATTGGTATGGAGGGTGCTGAAAACCAGATGCCCCGTAAGCGCGGAACGCACGCCTATCTGGGCCGTTTCAAGATCCCTGGTTTCTCCGACAAGCATAATATCGGGGTCCTGCCTCAAGAAGTGCCGCAGGGCAGTAGCGAAGGTCAGCCCTATCTCGGGCTTGACCTGCACCTGGTTTATGCCGTCTAACTTATACTCCACGGGATCCTCTACGGTAACGATGTTCTTGGTCGGACTTTTTATTTCGTTCAATATCGCATACAGGGTTGTTGTTTTCCCGCATCCGGTCGGACCGGTCAGAAAGATTAAACCGTAAGGTGATTTTATAACGCGGCGTATCAGTTCCAGCTGCGCAGGCTCAAATCCCAGCTGGACGAGATCCAAAGGTACGCTGGTGCGGTCGAGAATCCTCATAACCACCTTCTCTCCATAGATGGTAGGAAGGGTTGAAACCCTGATGTCAATGGGCCGGTCCTCCATCCTCACCAGAAACGCCCCGTCCTGAGGAAGTCTTTTTTCCGCGATATCAAGCTTCCCGAGAATCTTGATGCGCGAGATAATCGGAAGATGCAGATGCCTGGCAGGAGGCGGAATTTCATAAAGCTTGCCGTCGATACGGTAACGAAGGGATATCTTGTCTTTAAAAGGCTCGATATGGATATCGGAAGCCCTCTCGTCAATGGCCTGGCGGATAATCAGGTCTACCAGTTTTACAACCGGGGCCTCTTCGGCGCGGGCTATAATCTTGTCCAGGCTTAATTCCTGGTCGTTGGATTCCAGGCTCTCAAAGGCAATGTCGCTCTCCGTCTCATAAGATGCATTTACGGCATCCTGGAGTATCTTGGACTTGCCGTAGAATTTCTCGATTGCTTTATTGATATCGGATTTAGCTGCAATCACAGGGTTGACCTCGCAGCCGGTCAGCTTCCTAAGGTTGTCGATCAGGATAAGGTCGAGAGGATCGAACATCGCTACCGTCAGCGAACCCAGATGGCGGGATAAGGGCAATACCGTATTGCGGATAGCGAATTCCTTGGGTACCAGCTCTATGAGGTTCTGCTCGGCTGCCGGGTTTAGGTCGCTTCCGAGCGAAAAATATGGAATATTAAGCTGTTTGCCTAAGGCAATTACAAGCTGTTCTTCTTTAATCATTCCCAGCCTTATAAGTATCTCGCCTAGCCTGCCCCCCTCCTGCTTCTGGAGCTTTATGGCCTGCTCTAACTGCTGCTGGGTGATAACTCCTTCTTTGAGAAGGGACTCCCCTAATCTAAGGTATTTTTCTTTTGCGGGCATATCTTGCGATTATTATTGCGCGACAAGTTAATTATAGCATAACTCGAAACCTTATTCCATCCTCTCCAAACTGTTGAGCCTGGCGTTTATCATTGCCTGGCGGTTCACCAAAGATGAGGCGGGGCTCTGCTCTCTGGCCGGCACGCTCTCGCCCTTGGCTACCTTGGCAGCCTTTTTGTAGTAAGAGTCTTTTACGATGCGGGGCGTGATGAAAACCAGGAGCTCGCGGTTGGTGTCCTTGGTCTTGTCTTTATGCCTAAACATCATTCCGATAATAGGGATATCCCCTAAGATAGGAAGCTTCTTGGTCGTCTGGGTAAATTCATTGCGGATAAGGCCTCCCACGATAACGGTCTCTCCGTCCCTGATGCGTACGGTGGACTTAGTGCTGCGTACCTCAGGGTCACGGAAGGTATAGGTAAGGTTGCCGGAGGTAAGGGTATTTCCTTCCTTGGCTTCGCTTACCTCTGGATAGATAAACATCGTAATCAACCCCGTCTCAATATTGGCCTGGGGGGTAACCCTCAACGATACGCCGGTCTCCTGCCTCTCCGGGTCTGCGGTAACGCTACCGGAGGTCGATACCTCGGTAGTCTCAATACCTATGGACTCATTGGTAGTAATCTTGATCTCGGCTGTTTCGTTGTTAAGTGTCAGGAGTTTTGGCCTGGCAAGATACCTGGTATCGGTCTGGGTACGCAGGTAATTCAGGACCTCGGCATAAGTAGAGCCGAAGGAAATCGCTCCTGCAGTTGCCGAGGTAATAGAGCTGATGGATTTATATGTGACGTCCCCCATAAAGAACTTTGCATTATGGAGCGAACCGGGCACAACCAGGGTAAAAGGGCTGTTGCCAAACTCGAATCCAAGCTTATCCACTACGTTCTTGCTGACGTCAAGCATCTCTACCTCAATAAGTATCTGCGGCGAGTAGACATCGAGGTGTGAAATAACGTGCTCAATCACCGGGAACTTGCTGGGCATATCCGTAACAATCAGGCTGTTGGTCCGGAGGTTCTCGGAGACCTTGCCCTTCGGGCTTAAGACATCCTTGATAGCGTTGATGATGTCCGCTCCGGCTTTGCTGTTAAGCTGGGAAGATACCTCGGTAGTAATCGGTGAGGTAGAGACGCTGGCATATTTAAGGTAATATACCTTGGTAATGGTCTCCACCTCCGGCTTCCCGTAGTCCTTAACGATAAAGATGTTGGAATTCGGGTCAAACTCATAAGAGAGGTTATTGGCGGCAAATATCTTGTCCATTGCCTCCTGGATAGGGACCTTATCCAGATAAAGGGTAAGTTTCCTGTCCTGCAGGGCCTCTGATGCGATAAAGTTCATGCCGGATTGTATAGAGAATATCTTAAGCACGTCCTTAAGGTTGGCATCCTGCAGGTCCATTGATATGGTGGCATCGGGGTCGGGAAAAAACAAATCCTGCTCGGCATTTAACTGCGGCATGATAAACAAGGAGATTAAAGCAGCGGATAAAAACATTGTGCGGATGGTATTCTTCATTTCTTGCCTCCTTCTTGGATATTCTTAAGATTACCGTAATTGGCTTCTGCCGGAGAAGTTAATTTATAAAGTTGGTTTTCAAAAATTACCGAGATGCCTTCTTTGTCAATGGATTTTATCTTTACGCCATCGATGGCATCGCCTATCGTTAAAACCTTATTATTAATGATGGCCTGCGGGAGATTCCCCCCCCAGATCATGCCCTGCACCACTAATGACGGCAGGGGTTTGAGTTTTTCGGTCTTGCGCGTTTCCTCTTTTTTTTCCTCTGCCTGAAAATCTATAAACGGATCCGGAAAGTTCTCCGCTTTATATTCGACGCCGGGCTTAAGCTGGGAGTCCCCGGAGGGCGGTTGCGGATTGGCGGCGAGGGCCTCGCCATAGGCGATAAGAAGCCGCACAGAAAATATAAAGGCAATTGCGGTCCTAAGGGTTATCTTCATTTCGTCTCTCTTAGTTCTAACGTACTCAACGTTATTTCGGCAGTAAATCTGCGCGCCGCGCTGGCCGTATCTGCGGCCTTAAGATTAAAGCTGTCTACGAAACAGACATCGCCGCAACTCTCCAGCTTGCTGATAAACCTGGCGATATTATGGTAGTTATTGGCGGATATTGCCAGGGCAAAAGGGTAACGTATATAGACCTGTTCGGCGATCTCTTTTCCCGGTTTAATGGAATTAACGGTAATATCGAACTCGCGGGCAATGGTAGTGATGGTATTAATGGATTCGTTGATATCCGTCTTTTTAAAGACCTTCCGGTAAGAATCGAATGCCTTCTGCGTCTCCAGGATCTTGCCTATCGCCGTATTCTTCCTGCTTTCCTCCTCCTTTGCCCTGTTAAGGGAATTGAATTTATTGGTCTGGGCTTTATAGATGTTGGATGAGATAATCAAAGAGACAGCGATTATCAGAACGCTCAGAGTCTTTTCGCGGTAAAGGGTCAAAAATTTTGTTACTTCCATCTTTTTGTCCTATTTTCTACAGGAGATTACAAAAGTTGTCACGGATTTGCCAAACATCTCCTGGTGATTTATCGAAACCACTCCGATAAGATCCCCGAAATATTTTGAAAATACGGCGTTTGACTTAAGGACAGCAAGAAACCTATTGACCGTGTCCATCTCCTGGTTGCTATCCCCCATATAAACCATGCCGCGCAACATCAGGACGACTTCGCCTCCCGCCTCTTTTTTAAATGACAGCTCGCTAAGACGCATCTGGCCGGGGATGAGGCGCGGTATGGCGTCAAGCAATTCGGTAAGATACGTCCTTTTTGTCAGAAGCCCGTCAAGGACATCTATCTTTTTCCTGTAATCAGCATTAAGCCGCACTAATTCGTCATAACTGGCATTGGGTTTTATGCCCGAGGTGACTGCCGGGCGCGCTTTCTTTATCTTGCTTATTTCCATTCCCAGCGGAAACAAGCGCGAAGCTCCGAAATAATAAGTACCCAGGCAGATAAAAATAGCTATCGCTAACGCCTTGGCGGTCTGGCTTCTTAATTGCATCAATAAAGCCCCCGCCTTTGTCTTCGGCTGCTCCAAAACAACAACTTTCTTTTCGGACTTTTCTCTGGCTTGCAAAAGATTCGGTTTTAATCCGATATTAACATTTGTAAGGGCGGTGGCGTAGCTTTTTAGAAACGCCAAGGAGAAAGGAACGTTTTTACCCAGGCACCTCTTTAAATCTACGAACTGCGAACTTAACCCTATATCCCTGATAAAACTGATAAAACCCTCCAGCTCAGCCTGATAGTTACGGTCCATCATGAAGAAAATCTTATCTATGTTTTTAAGCGGCAGCGTCCGGTCGTAATAATCCATTGAAATTCGTATCTCCCTTTTGAGCTTCTCCAAAACCACATTCGGTTCCGGGATCTCGGGCTTAGCGGTCTCCGAAACAGCTGCCGCGCCCAAAAGCATTACGTCGCGGCTAAAAAGCGGGAATCCATCCTCCAGCACCAAGAAATTTACTTCGTCGTTCTCTGCCAGGTCTACGTTAAAAATACCCCTTACCCCTCTCTGGCTGGGGACGCCTCCCAGCTTCAACAGCCTCAAGATACTGAAAGCCGAGTATTCCAGGGATATCATTTTTAATCCCAATTTGTTGATGATAGACGCATATCTCTCGATGGTCTCTTTCTTAATCGCCACAAAAAGAATGCGGTTCTTCTGGGCGGCCTTGTCTGTCTTGTATTGAAAATCCGCCACCAGTTCTTCCGTCTTAAACGGTATGTATTTCCTCACCTCAAAGTTCACCGCACCGGCTATTTCGTCCCGCGGCAATATTGCCATCTCAAAATTACGTATAATCAAATCCTTGCCCGACAGGCTTACTGCCGCTTCCCTGGTCCCTATATTTTTCTTCTTTAATTCCTCGCTGACCAAAGCTACAATCTTATCTTCCTCCGGCAGGACTATGGCGCTGGCATCTGAATTCGCTGAAGGCAGGTTTATCTGGATATTATTCAATATCTGCCTGCCGCTTATCTCTGCCAGGTTTATTACCCGTGAGCCAAAATATATTCCTAATTTATTCATCTTATTGTATTTTGCTTACGCGCCTTCTGCTGTTAAGCCAGGCATTTATTTCCTTTGGGTCAAACCGCCATACCCCGCCGACTTTTATCCCGGATATCTTACCCTCATGCAGCCAGTTATAAATAGTCTGTTTCTTAAGCCGCAGGTAATCCGCTAATTCATCAAGGTCCATTAACCTGGTCATAATAATTTACTTGTTTTTATGCATTATCTTATAAAATATAATGGTCTTCATTAGAACATAAAAAAATTATTTTGTCAAGTATTTTTTTATATGGATTTACTTAGATTTACTTAGATTATAACGGTAGGGTTTACAGGAGAGGTCGATAAATTTGGTCTATTTAAAATGATTTAACGGCCGCGCAAGGATGGCAAGGTTGAGGTATAATTAACGGTAATACTTAGGTTGTAGTTGATTCCGTCTGGCTGTTGAACAACATCTATGGTAACGGGGTAGGGTATATCGGGATCGGAAACTTCAAGGCCGGGACCGAGATAGTGGACAGAAGTAACATTCCAACCATCGGCATTAGTCCTTATTTTTTCAAAGGCCAGGTTCATACCTGCCAGGGCGGCATAATAGGCCTTAATACGCTGGGCCTTGTGCCTGGTCAGCTCAATCTGGTTAAGGGTAAAGTTCATAACAATCCCCGCCAAAACCGCAGCTACCATAATCACTGATAGAACCAGGAACAAAGCCATGCCTTTTTCGCTTCGGGACATGGGGCTCTAAGGATTTCTTCTAAGGTTTACGCGGTAGTCGGCATCTGCCTGGCTTACTACAACATGTCCCTCGCGGGCTAACCACCCCAGGCTCATCAGCACATTATCGCGGGGCTTATCGATACCACGCACTAAATCCGCCAGATTTGCCTCTCCGTGCTGGTCCAGATAATGCCAGATGTCGCCTGCAACAATGCCTATCTCGGTAATCACTTCTTACCTCCTCTTTAAAATTTTAATAAACCGATTTTATTATAGACACAAACGGCGGGGGGGTCAACTTATTTTTTATTGTAACTTCCGCAGCGCGGGCATACCGAGAAATGTTCTTCTTTTGTGTTGACGTAGGTGTATGAACAGACTTCGCAAAACCAGATAAAACGCTCATCTACCGAGATCCATTTGCCCTTTTCCTTAGCCCCCAGAAACCATAATAAAAGCAGGATACCGATAAGAAGGGTAAGGTAGACTGATACCGCCAAATAAAAATTAACGGTAATCATCGTTTTTGGCTTCCAGTTCGATCTTGACCTTCTGCCAGACGCCCGGGACAAACCTTTCCTTCTGAATAAAAAGGTAGTGGTTGATGTAACGCATGCTCAGGAGGTCCGCTTCAAGGTTACCGGAGGAAATTTTTCTTTTGATATCCACCTCTGACCTGCCGTCCGCGGTCATAATATTAAAAGCGAGCTCAATATGGGCCACCTGCCTGTCCTGAAAGTAAAGACTGAAATAATACGGTAATTCGGGATAAAACACCAAAGGCCCCGCCTTCCTGTCCTGCGCCTGGTAAGCCCCTGTTATTGCCGGCCGATAGCTCAATTTATCCTGCTCTAATGCCAGGGGCAACGCCGGTTTAGAATACGGGTGAGGCAACCCCATCAAGCTATCTCTTACCTTTATATTTATATTATAACGGCTCAGGCGGATAGGAGTGATATTGCCGGAAAATGGAATCTGCCCCCTGTTTTTTACTGACGCTAAGAAATCCCCCCAGAAATAAATCCCCCGGCAGGATGCCTCGGGTATCTTGCTAAATGAAAAACTAAAGAGTCCGAAAAGCGCAAAATGCCCCACCAAGGAAATAAAAATGGCGTTCCTGAGAATCGCGGTCATCGCTCCTGGTCGGTAGCAATATTAATCTGATTTACTCCTGCCTCACGGCACATATCCCATATCTCCACGACCCGCCCCAGGGAAGAGCGACGGTCGGCCTTAATCATAATCGACTGCCTCCCGCGGGGAAGCTGTTTGAATAAGTTCTTGAGCTCCGAGAGGGTCACGACCTTTCCATTTAGATAAATAACGTTCTCGCCAGATATCGCAATCTCGATATTCTCGTATTTAACCTCTTCGCTGGTAACGGCCTTGGGCAGGTTTATCTTAATCCCCTGTTGCATCACAAAACTGGAGGTAAGCATAAAGAATATCAGAAGCTGAAATATCATATCTATTAACGGCGCGATGTCAATCTGACGTAAACCGTGTTCCAACTCCATATGCCTTCTGAATTTCATCGCAGGCCCCCCCTATTCGGTAAGGAAATTAACGAATTCCGTAGCGGATTTTTCCATCTCCAGTATCACGCTGTTAACCCGGCTGACTAAATAATTATATGCTACGAATACCGGAATAGCCACTATCAATCCCGCTACGGTAGTAAGCAGGGCCTCCCAGATGCCTCCGGCAAGGTCGCCGGGGGAAACGGGATGGAAAGAAACGGTCTTCGCCTGGATAGTCTGAAAACACCTTACCATCCCCGTAACCGTTCCGAGCAAACCTAAAAGAGGAGAGATATGGGCAATGGTGGCAAGTATAGAAAGGTTTTTTTCCAATTTTGGTATCTCGTAGAGAGACGCGTCTTCAATCGCTTCCTTGATCTGGGGGCGGGGGCGGTCGTTTTTAAGTATCCCCACCTTGAGGATCCTGGAGATAGGGCTATTGGTAGCATCGCAAAGCGCCAGGGCCTCCTTTATCTGATGGTGCTTCATCTTATCCAGTATATCGTTTAGGAACTCCTGGCTGTCGATCCTGATTTTATGCAGATACCAGAACTTCTCGATGATAATAGCCAGGGCAAAAATAGAACAGAACAGTATCGGCCACATCACCGGCCCCCCGGCTAAAAAAAACTGCCAAAAACTCATGCGGTAAAGGTCCATCGCTGCCTCCTTTTATTTTTTAACGGCGTTAATGCGCTCCTGCGCATACTTGGCTTCCTCGACATCCATCGCAATAATCCTTCTATAGATCTTGACTGCCTCGGCCTTCCTTCCCTGGTTCTCGTAAATGGCGGCCACCCTAAGCAATGCCTTAACTACGAGCTGGGCGTTGTCGTGATATATATATGCTACCTTCAGATACTCCTCTATCGCCTCGTTGAATCTACCCCGCGTCTCCATGGCTTCCGCGATCTTAAACTGCAAATCCGCCAACTGCCTTAACGGCGCCACATTGAGGCTTTTTCGGTAAAATTCTACCGCCTCATCGTAATCTCCGAGCCTATGGTATATCTCGGCAATCTTCGGATATACCGCCGCTGCTAGGTTAGGATACTTAACGCTCGTCTGCCGGTAGCTGGCCAGGGCGGCCTCGGGCCTGTCCTCTTTTGCCTGGATATCGGCAACAGCGATAGCTGCCTGGCCGGCAAGGTCGCTTTTCGTAAGTTGCTCAACTTTACTGAAATTGCTTATGGCATTTTCATAATCTCCTTTTTCCTGCGAGATTGCCCCCAGCATATAATAGGCGTCGGCAACGATATTGCTGCTTGAAAAATCATTGATAATAGACAGAAAATACCGCTGCGCCATTACCAGGTCGTTCTGGCGGTAATAATACTCTCCCAGCCACCAGATGATCTCTGGATTAAGCTTGGAATCGGGGTATCTGGAACGCAGCACCTTAAACCTTGCTACCGCTTCTTTTTCGTTTCCCATCTGATAATAACAATCGGCTATTTCGTATTCCGCCTTCTGCGCCAGGTCCTTATCCTGGCCGTAATCCCTGGCAACCTCCCGGAAAACCTCGATGGCCTCGCCAAACTTACCGAGATTATAAAGACTGGTTCCTAAAAGATAGGCGGCCTGCGGTTTAAGGCCGGTATCCTTGAACTCCCTGCGAAACTTTTCCAGCACGTCCTTGGCGGAGTTATAATCTTCCTTCTGGAAATACGAAAGCGCCAGGGCGTATGTCGCATCATCAGCAATCTTGGAATTGGAAAAATTATTGCGGATATTCTGGAAAGCCATGATGGCTCCGTCGTAATTGGAGATCTTCAAGAGAACGCTTCCCAGCTGGTATTGGACGTAATCATTATAGAAGCTGTCGGGGTAGTCCTTCAGGATAGTATCGTAGGCCTCCTTCGCCTTACGGTAATCTCCGGAGTCCTGATAGGCGTCCCCGATCTGGCAGAGAGTGGCTACCTTTACGGTCTTGTCCTCGGTGCGTTGAACGATCTTTTGGAATTCCTCGATCGCCGCCTTGAATTCACCCTCCTTAAGCAGCGACCAGGCCAGGCCGTAATGCAGTTTATCCAGGTATTCTTGGGGTATATCGCTCTGGAGGTTCCTGCCTAAGGCCTCTTTATATAGCGTTATCGCCTGCCGGTATTCCGAAAGGCTGTAAAGGGTATCTGCCTCACCCAGGTATGCCTGCACTGAAATCAGCGGGTCGCGGCTCTCTGAGAGAAGCTTTTCGTAAACGCCCTTGGCCTCCAGGAGCCTTTTGGTCTCAAACAATAATACGGCCCTCCCCAACAAAAGTATCTCTTGGTTTTTCTTTTCAAGGTTATCGCCGTTTATCTCTCTAAAAACCTTTTCTGCATCATCGTAGCGCTTCAGCTTAAGGAATGCCCAGCCCATCCCAAGCCTGGAAAGGTCCTGTATTTTTGCGTCGCTGGTAGAGGAAATGCCCCTTTTATATTCCTCTATCGCCCCGCTAAAATTATTGAGATAATAATCCGCCTCTGCCAGGTAGAAATAAAGGTAGGGGAGCCTGTCGCTGTTATTGGAGCGCGAGCCGGCATAAGAACCGAGCTTCTCTTTCAGGGCCTGGTAATCCTTTAGGTTATAAAGGCTCTCTATGATTTTCAGCGAAGCGTCCTGCGCCAGGGGTTCCCGCGGATAACGCTCCTCAACTATCTTAAAATACTTCAGGGCCTCCTGGTAATTTCCCTCCTGGAATAAACACCACCCCAGCGAATAATAGGCATGCACCAGATAAGAGGATTTTGGGAAACCCTCGATAATAGCCTGGTAGTATGAAGCAGCCCTGCTGAAACCGTTCCCCTTAAAATGCACCTCGGCTGTCCAGTAAAGAACCGCGTCCTTGATGGCGCCGGCCTTGGGCTGGTTAAGCAGTTCTTCAAATTTTTTAAGGGCCTCCATGTATTTGTTCTGATGGAAATAACATTCCCCCATCAGGAGTTCGGCGTCGGCGGACCTCTTGGAGTCAGGATAGTTTTTAAGAAACCTTTCCAGGAGCCCGAGGCTGACCTCGTAAAAACCGTCCTCGAAAGCCTTTTTGGCTACAAAGAATGATTCCTCTTCCCTGGAATTATCTTCGACGGCATGCAAGGAAAAAGGCAAAAGGCAGGCTCCGGCGGCCAGATATGCCGCCATCAAAACGGCCAGAGACGAAAACCTCTTTATTATCCAATGGCGCTTAGGCATTTCCTTAGACTATAACATCTCTTTTGGGCTTCGACAATACCTTTGTTAAAAACTGCGCGGTGTAGGAATTTTTATTGCGGACGAGCTCCTCCGGCATGCCGCAACCGACTACCCTGCCCCCTCTTTCCCCTCCGTCAGGGCCAAGGTCAATGATATAATCCGCGCACTTGATTACCTCCAGGTTGTGTTCTACTACGATAACCGTGCTGCCCTTCTCAACCAGTCTCTGCAATACCGCGATTAATTTTTCGACATCCGCGAAATGCAGGCCGGTGGTAGGCTCATCCAGGATATAGAGGGTATTTTCGGTGGAGCGCTTGCTTAATTCCGCAGTCAGCTTAAGACGCTGCGCCTCCCCTCCGGAAAGGGTGGTAGCAGCCTGCCCCAGCTGTATGTATCCCAACCCTACGTCGTAAAGGGTCTCCAGTGCGGTCTTGATACGCGGGATGTTTTCAAAAAGAGGCAGGGCCTCCTCAACCGTCATCCCGAGGACATCGGCAATCGATCTTCCTTTATATTTTACCTCAAGAGTCGCCTCGTTAAAACGCCTCCCCTTACAGACATCGCATTTGACGTAGACGTCTGATAAAAAATGCATCTCGATTTTCTTGATGCCGTCCCCCTGGCAGGCCTCGCAACGGCCGCCCTTGACATTAAAAGAAAACCTGCCGGGTTTATACCCGCGCAGGCGAGCCTCCGGAAGCAGGCTGAATAATTCCCGTATGGGTCCGAATAGCCCGGTATAGGTAGCGGGGTTGGAGCGGGGGGTTCTTCCGATAGGAGACTGGTCAACCACTATCACCTTATCGATATGTTCATATCCCGTGATCTTGCTGTGAAGGCCCGGCCTCTCCCTGCTCTTGTATATTTTCTTAGCCAGGGCGCGGTAAAGGATATCATCGATAAGCGTGGATTTACCGGAACCGGAAACCCCGGTAATACAGATAAAGGTCCCCAGGGGAAATCTCACGTCGATATTCTTGAGATTATGCTCCCTGGCTCCTTTAATCTCCAATATCCTTTCAGGAGACAGCGGGCGCCTCTTCTGGGGCATCTCTATCTTAAGCTCCTGCCTAAGATACTTCGCGGTAAGCGAATCGCGGCATTTTAATAATTCCCCGGAGGTGCCAGAGAAAACCACTTCCCCGCCCTGCCTGCCCGCTCCCGGGCCAAGGTCAACGATATAATCCGCATCCCGGATGGTATACTCATCGTGTTCGACTACGATCAGGGTATTGCCGAGGTCCCTTAAGGCTTTAAGGGTGGTGATAAGCTTGGCGTTATCCTTCTGGTGCAGGCCGATGCTGGGTTCATCGAGTATATACAATACGCCTACCAGCCCCGAACCTACCTGGGTAGCCAGCCGGATACGCTGCGCCTCCCCTCCGGAAAGGGTCGAGCTCTTTCTTTCAAGCGTCAGGTAATCTAAGCCCACATCGATGCAGAAACCAAGCCTGCGGGTTATTTCCTTCAGGGCGTCCCTGGCGATGATCCTTTCTTTCTCGCTGAGAGTTAATTCCTTAAAGAAACGATGCGCCTCATTTATCGGCATAGCGGTAACTTCCCGGATATTCCTGCCGTCAACGCTGATAGCCAGGCTTTCTTTTTTAAGCCGGGCGCCGTCGCAGGCAGGGCATGCAAGGGTAGACATAAAACGCGATATCTCGCCTTTTAGATAATCGCTCTCTGTCTGCCTGAAGAGCCTCTCAAGGTGCGGTATAACGCCTTCAAACGGCTTGCCTGCGACCTCCTCCGGGCTCCCGTAGAGTATCGCCTGCCTAATGCCCCTGTTTAATTTTCTAAATGGTGTATCAAGCGAAAAATCAAGCCGGCGCGAAAGTTCGCGGACCAGCCAGCGGTAATAAAGGATATACCCGTGGCCTCCTCTTTTCCAGGGCTCGATGGCACCGTCATTGATAGATTTGTTTTTATCCGGAATGATTAAATCGGCGTCAAATTCCATCTTGGTGCCTAATCCATTGCAGGCAGGGCAGGCGCCGTAAGGGGAATTAAAGGAGAATATGCGCGGCTCTACCTCCGCATAACTGATCCCGCATTCGGGACAGGCGAACTGCTCGCTAAATACAAGGTCTCCTTTAGCCGGGCGCGCTATGACAACCATTCCCTTGCCTACCTTAAGGGCCGTTTCCACGGAATCATTAAGCCGTTGTTTAACCCCGGGCTCCAGTACCAGCCTGTCCACCACCACCTCAATGGCGTGTATCTTGTATTTAGGCAGCTGGATCCTCAATGGCAATTCGTACAATTTTTTGTCAATGCGCACCCGTACGAATCCCGCCTTTTGCACCTCTAAAAGCACCTGGCGGTATTGCCCTTTCCTGCCTTTTACCAACGGCGCCAGTATCTGGATCTCGGAACCTGCCGGCAGGCGCAGGATGGCCTCCGTTATTTCCTGCGAACTCTGCCTTTCGATGGCGTGTCCGCAGCGGTAACACCTCACCCTGCCGATACGCGCAAAAAGAACCCTCAGATAATCGTATATTTCCGTCTGGGTGCCTACGGTAGAACGGGGATTGCCTCCTGCGGTACGTTGCTCAATGGCAATAGCCGGGGAAAGGCCTTCAATATGCTCGACGCTGGGCTTCTGGAGCTGTTCCAGAAACTGCCGGGCATAGCTCGAAAGGCTCTCTACATAACGGCGCTGCCCCTCGGCGTAAATGGTATCAAAGGCAAGGCTGGATTTGCCGGAACCGGAAAGGCCGGTAACCACGATAAGCTTATTGCGCGGGATGTCAAGATTGACATTCTTAAGGTTGTGTTCGCGCGCGCCGCGGATTACGATATTGCCTTCGCTCATATTTTTATTGTAATAGGTTCAACGATGCGGCCTGTTCTAATAAACGGGCGGATTGCTTAGTCATATTCAATTGCCGGTAAAGAAGGCTTAGGTTTCGGTAAGGCTCGGGGTCAAAGGGGTTCAGTCTGATAGACCTTTTAAAAAAAATGGCCGCCCTTACAAAATCCCCTGAGCGCACATAACAGATTGCCATCCCGTTATTGGACTTAGGCTCATACGGGTCAAGCTCAAGAGACTTGGCGAAATTAAGGAAGGCGTGGGAATCCATATTGTTGTAAAGGTAGATTATCCCCAGTCCGCGGTAGGCCCTGTAGTTGCCAAAGGCTCCTCCCTTCTCAATCATCCCCCGGTATTTTTCAATCAAATATTCGCGCAGGCCGGAGTCTTTAAGGGACAGCGACGCCAGGCGGTCAAAGGCCAACCTGTTGAAAGGGTCAATCTCCAGGCCCTCGAGCCACTCCTCCCTTGCCTTTCTGGCATCGCCTCTTGCGGCATAAACCACCCCGAGAGATGCCCTGGCATCGGCATTGCCTCCATCCATGGCAACTGCCTTTTTGGCGCTATCGTAGGCGTCCTTCATTTTTTTGTCCGCCAGGTATGCCATGGCAATGCCGCTGTAGAAAACCGCTTTTTTCTTGTCCTCCTGTCTTAAGGAGAGCGCATTCCGATAAGATTCGATTGCCTTTTCATTCTCCGCCCTTCCTAAATAAAGCAATGCCATATTGCGGTAAGCGGTCGCGCTGTTATCAACATATTCCAGGATACGGCTGAAAAGGGCGTAATTATTACGCCAGGATGAATTCGCTCTGAAGGTTATAGCCGAGAAGTAAATCGCCAGACACCATACGATAACATAAAATACCGGCCGCGCCCTTGCCGTAATCATTTTTAAAAACCAGACCCCGGCTGCCAATATCCCGATCAACGGAAGGTAAAACCAGTTCTCCGGCATAATTGCCCTGCCCTGAACGTAATACTCGGGGTATCTGAAAAAAAGCGTTGCCGTCGGCAATAGCCAGAGAAAAGACAATCCTAATAATAAAAATGCCCGTTTATTAAAATAGTAAACGATAACCGAGACAGCCAAAAAAGCCAAGACAAGCAGGCCGTAGAAGATAAAGGCGGGCGCCAGAGGAACCGCAACGGGTATATTGCGAAGCATGTGCAATCCCAAAGGCGCGCATACCAGGCTGATATATTTTATGTTTATATTAATGAAGGTGAATATCGTGCCCCAGGGGTCGGTGCCCGGGGGAGGGAGGATGCCTGTGCCTATCCTGACAATCCCGATTCTCAAGAGCAGGTAGCCCAGAGAGATTAAAATAAAAGCCGCATACCATAGGCGTATCTTTGCCCTCCCTTGCCTAATCCCCTTGATTCTAAAATACGCCTCCTGGGTAAAAATAATCACCAACGGAAAGATTACCGCGGCTTCCTTTGATAACAAAGCCATGATAAAAAATAATAGGGAAAAGAGGCGACGCCTGCCGCCGCCCTTAATGAACAAAAGCAGTGCCGAGAGCGAAAATATGGCCAGCAGTATATCCGCCCTGCTGGAAACATAATTTACGACAGAGGAATTTAGCGGATGTATTGCGAATAATACGGCGCTTAAAAATGCGATTTCGCGGTTAGCGGTTATAAGGTCTATAAAACGGTAGGCTAAAAAGGCGAGCAAGGCATGCAGGATGAGATTAACCAGGTGGAAACCGAAGGGGTTAAGCCCCCAGAGGGAATAATCAAAAAGATAAGACAGGGTCTGCAGGGGGCGGTAATAAAAATTCGGCTCTTGCCCGAAATAATAAAGGGGGCTAAGAAGCGCTTCCTTGATAAGGGCAGGCCCCTTGATAAAATCGTTGTTCACTACCAGCGCGATGTCATCCCAGACAAAGGCGTTGCCGAGCGAGTTAAGGTAAACCGCGGCTGCCGCAACGATAATAATGAGAATGGCGTACCTGGACTTCATTGCCCCTCTTTCGGGTATCTTAATAATAAAGGAAGCCCCGCATCTTTAAGATGAATCCGTCCGTCTTAAGGAAAAAGGATGCGGGGCGCCCTTACTGCTAACGTCTCTTTTTCTTCTTGCCGCCTCTTTTCATCTTGGCGCAAGATACATCGCCTTGCTTGTCAAGAAAATAGAGGTACCCCTCTTTTCTCTTGATGCCGCATTTTGCTACCTTCTTGGGATTGCCTCCCTTTTTGGCTCCCCTGGCCATCTTCGCGCAGGAGACGTCGCCTTTTTTGTCGATATAGTAGAGGTAACCCTTCTGTCTCTTGATTTTCAATTTCATCAGTTTCTGTGCCATATTGCGTCTTCACCTCCTTTCTTTTTAAGATTTAATTGCCAATCTTAAACGGCTCGAGGATTCCTTCCAGCGTTGCCAGCGCCGCAAGGACCGCCAGATAACTCGTCTTGGGATTGGCGGGATGGATAACGTTTTCGGTCAAGGTAACTATCCTGCCCGAGCCCGACTCAATCTCGATACGGTGCGTATTGCGTTTGAGTCCGGGAGAGGCCACAATGCGCACCCTTGTCTTCTGCGGTCCTATCCCTGCCAGGCTTAATGTTGCCGCCACGTTTACATTCTGCTTAAATGCACGGGTAGCCCTTAAAGCGCTCCCCTCGAAAATAACCTTGTCTTTCTTGATTTTCGAAAGGATTATCCCTCTCCTTAGGATATACGGGACGCCGCTGAATGCCTGGGGAGGTTTGGCAGTAATAAGGGTTACCTTTTTGATCCCGGAAAACCTGGACGCCCTTAAGGCATCGATGCCGGATATTGCCCCTGAAGGTATAAATACGCGCGAGCCGCTCCTGGAAGCCTTGTTCTCTAATTTACGCCGCCCTTGCAATAAACCGCCTACGCTCATCACCATAATATCGCGGCCGGCTGAAACCGCTTTCATGGCAATTCCAAATGAGGCGCCGGCAGCGGCAGCCTCAATTAACAAATCTGCTTTCCTGATGGCAGTTTCTAAATCCTTGACTGCCAGGCCGGGAGATCTAAGCTGCCTCGCCAGACGCAGGGATCTCTGCCTGTCAATATCATAAAGTCCGGATAATACGGCGCGGCTTAGAAACCGCGACTTGATTCCCCTGGCTAAAGAACTGCCGATCGCCCCGCAGCCTATAATTGAAATCCTTAATCTCCGCGGCATAACCTTTTAGCCTTTACGATAGTATTGTCTATCAGACGCGTCTTTCCTAGATACACCGCCAGCACAACCAACGCCCTCGTCTTTATTTTAGCTAAAGGCGCTAGGGTATCCGGGTCCACGATCCGCAGGTACTGGATCTTTGTCCCGGGAATGCGCCTGATGAAATCCTCAAGTTCAGCGATAATGCCCCTGGCATCGCGCCTGCCGAATCTGACAAGCCCCTCTGCCAATCTCAAGGCCTGGTTTAAGGCAATGGCATTGCTTCTTTCCTGCGGGCTCAGATAGCTGTTGCGCGAACTCATGGCCAGGCCGTCCTTATCGCGCATGGTAGGAATAACCTCAATACTAAGAGGCATATTTAAATCGCGGCTCATATGCCTGATAATAACTGCCTGCTGGGCATCCTTTTGCCCAAAATAAGCGCTATCCGGCTGCACGATATTAAACAATTTGGTTACTACCGTAGCTACCCCCCGGAAATGTCCTGGACGAAACTTGCCGCAAAGAACATTGCTTAAATCCCGAACCTCGACATAGGTCTTATAATCGGGAGGGTACATCTGCCTGGCCTGGGGATAAAAAACTACATCTACGCCCTCCTTGCGGCAGGAGGCAGCATCTCCTGATAAATCCCGGGGATATCTCTTAAAATCCTCCCCCGCAGCGAACTGGGCAGGGTTGACAAATATGCTAACGACTACCTTCTCGTTATCCCTGCGTGCCCGCCGGACCAGGCTTAAATGCCCCTCGTGCAAGGCCCCCATTGTCGGGACAAATCCGATGCGCTGGCCGTTCCTCCTCCAGCCTCCCGCAATCCGCTGCATCTTTTTTATATCTCTTATAATCCTCACAGCACTTCCATCAGCGGCCGCATCACGAACCCCCGGCGGAAGACTCCGGGATGCGGGACCTTTAAAACGCTGCTATCGATATTCCTATCGCCGTAAAAAAGTATATCCAGGTCGATCCTGCGCGGCCCCCAGCGCCTGGACCTGTTTCTCCCGAGGAGATTTTCGATTTCTTTGATTTTTCTTAGTAGTGCCGGCGGCGTAACTGAGGTTTTAATCCTGACGGCGGCATTAAGGTATCTGCGTTGTCCGCAAGGGCCTCCGAAAGGCTCGGTTTCATAAAGGCGGGACACCTTGATTATCCTGGTATTTTTTAAACCCTTGAGTTTTTTAATCGCCAAACTTATATACCTGCGCCTGTCTCCGATATTAGAGCCGATACCCAGATAGCAAGTTACCATACTGCTAAACAATCTTTTTAAGGCGGGCAATGGCCTGACGCATCCTTTCTTCGTCAACCGTAAGCGCCATACGGATATATCCCTCGCCGTAGCTTCCGAACCCTACCCCCGGCGTGACAACGATATCCGCCCTCTCTAATAAGAACGAGGCAAAAGCTACGGAGCTGTGGCTGACCTTGCTGCGCGACGCTTTCCTGAAACCGGAAATTGAGGGGACTTTAAGCCAGACATAAAAAGTAGCCTTGGGGGGCTTGACCTCCCAGCCCAATCCCTTAAGACCCTGGATAAGGATATCGCGCCTGGACTGATAAGTCTTTCGGATATCACGAAGCGCATCCCGGGGCCCGTCAAGCGCAGCAACAGCCGCCTCCTGAACAGCAGAAAAAATTCCGGAATCAATATTAGACTTGACCTTTGCCAGGGCCGATATCAATGCGGGGTTTCCGCAGGCCCATCCTACCCTCCAACCTGTCATATTATAAGTCTTGGAAAGCGAATGGAATTCAATGCCTACCTTCCTGGCCCCCCTTGCCTCCAAGAAACTGCAAGGCCGGTAATCTCCGTAGCTGACCTCGGAATAAGCGAGGTCCGAAACCACGATAAGTTTGTTGCTTGCGGCAAAATCGCTTACCTCTTCGTAGAATGACCTCCCGCAAACGGCGGAAGTAGGATTATTAGGATAATTTACATAAAGAAGCTTTGCCTTGCGGCGGACGCCGGAAGGTATTTTTTTAAGGTCGGGGAGGAAATCATTATCCTCTAAAAGGGGCATGACGTAAGGCCTGCCTCCGGCCAGGATAGTCCCCCCTTTATAAGGCGGGTAGCAGGGATCAGGCACCAGGGAATAATCTCCGCGATTCAGGAATGCCAGGGGCAGATGCGCAATCCCTTCTTTGGAGCCCAGCAACGGCAGGATCTCTGAATCAGGGTCAAGCCTAACGTTAAAACGCCTCTTATGCCATCTGGCGATGGCTTTGCGCAATGCCGGCATACCCTGGTCAAGGGCATAACGGTGGTTATAAGGATTTAATGCTGCCTTGCAGAGCGCTTCAACGATGTGCCCGGGGGTTGGCCGGTCAGGGTCTCCGATGCCTAAGTCAATAATATCCCTGCCTTCTGAGCGCGCCCTTCTTTTAGCCTTATCAATCTCAAGAAACAGGTAAGGCGGCAAGGAAGCTAGTTTCCGGGAAGATTCAAACATTGCTCTCCTGTTCTTTTACTTTAACTTTAATACGTCCTGCATGGAATACAACCCTGCAGGTTTATTATAAACCCATCTTGCAGCCTTTAGCGCTCCCAGCGCAAAGAGGTCGCGGCTGTGGGCCTGGTGTTTTACTTCGATGCGCTCGGAATTCCCGCAGAAGATAATGCTATGGTCTCCGACAATATCGCCGAGTCTGACGGAATGGGCAGGTATCTTTTTATGCGCAACCTCGGCCAGAAGCTCGGCAAACCTCCTGGCAGTGCCGGAAGGAGCGTCCTTCTTCGCCTGGTGGTGCGCCTCAACTATCTCAATGCCGTAATCCGGTCCGAGCCTGCGGGCCAACTCGGGGAGAATTGAGAAAAGGACATTTACCCCTACAGACATATTCGGAGAAAACACGATCGGCACAAGGCGGCTTATCTCCTCTATTTTTCTTAGCTGCGCCTCCCCGAACCCTGTGGTCCCGAGCACCAGCGCTTTTTTATACTTAGCAACATAATCAAGGTTTGCCTCGCTTGCATCGGGGAAGGTAAAATCCACAAATACGTCTACCAGGAAGATGCCGTCGGGGCTGGAGGATATCTTGATCTTTCCCCATTCCCTGCCGATGACAGGCGTGCCTTTTTTCTCAAGGGCAAGAGAAACCTCAAGCTCCTTATCGCAAGAAGCCAATTCCATAATCCTCCTGCCCATCCTGCCGCACGCTCCCGCTACTCCTAATTTAATCATGATCGCCGCTCCTCTTTATAATAATCCGTATAGACGCAGACTATCCTGGAGTTTACTGCGGTTTTCATCCGACATTGCATACAGCGGTAACCTGACCTCCGGCTCACACATCCCCAAAATCCCCATGGCGGCCTTGACCGGTATAGGGTTGGTTTCGATAAACATGGACTTAACCAGCGGCAGAAGCCTGTAGTATAGGCTGCGCGCCTTCTCTATATCTGCCTGCTGGAAGAAACCGATCATATCTGCTACTTCCCTGGGCACGATATTGGCAACTACCGATATCACGCCGGTGCCCCCCAGAGACAGTACCGGAAGCGTCAGGCTGTCATCGCCGGAGATTAAATCGAACCCATCCGGGCATAGCGCTTTTATGCGCGCCATCTGCTCCAGGTTGCCGGAGGCCTCCTTTACTCCTACGATGTTTTTGCAATCGCGGGCCAGGCGGGCAATGGTCTCCGGCTCAATATTGACCCCGGTGCGCGAAGCGATATTGTAAAGAATAATCTTAATATCTACCGCCTCGGCAATAGCCTTGAAGTGCTCGTAAAGCCCTCTCTGCGTAGGCCGGTTATAATAAGGGGAAACCTGCAGCGATGCCTCTGCGCCTGCCTTGGCAGCGTGCCTGGTCAGCATAATAGCTTCTTCGGTGGAGTTAGAGCCGGTACCGGCAATCACCGGGATCCTCCCCCCTACCTGCTCGATGGCAATCTCGATAACGCGCTCATGTTCATCAAAAGATAGGGTCGCGGATTCACCGGTAGTGCCGCAAGGGACAATGCCGCTGGTGCCGTTTTTGATCTGAAAATCTATGAGCTTCCTGAATTTCTCCTCGTCTAATTTACCTTTTTTAAAAGGCGTAACGATTGCCACGATTGAGCCTTTATACATAATACGCTCCTTGGTAAACTATCCTGGCCTTGCCTTCCAGCCAGACATTTTTAAAGGTGCGGGTTGCCCTCTCAAAATAAACCTTAAGGGCCTCTCGGCTCTGGGTTTGGACATTGACAACTCCGTCCCTGCCGCCCCCTTTTAAGGCAAAGACCAGGGCGGCCGCCACGCTGCCGGTACCGCAGGCAAGGGTCTCATCTTCCACGCCTCTCTCGTAGGTACGCAGCCTTACCGAATCCGGACCCTCTACCTGCACAAAATCTACATTAGTGCCGCGGGGTTGAAAAAACCTGTGGTTTCGAACCTGCCTGCCCAGTCCGACTACGTCAATACCGTCAACCTTATCGGCAAACAGGACCGCATGCGGGACGCCGGTATTGATAAAACTCAATCCTAATGCGCGGCCGTTAATCTTAAGACTGAGATTCAGCCTTAAATTGCGCGGGTCGGTCAATTTAATGCGCACGGTATCGCGCATGACGAGCGACTCGATAATGCCGGCTTTAGTCTTTATACGGACTGGCGATTTTACGCTAACCCCGGTTTTTTTTGCCCAGAGGGCAGCGCAACGCGCGCCGTTTCCGCACATCTGGGCCTCTGAGCCGTCGGCATTAAATATACGCATCGCTATCTGCTCCTGGCGGACTTTCTCCAAGAGGAGCAAGCCGTCCGCGCCTGCGCCGAATCTACGGTCGCATATCGATCTTGCAAAAGAAGCCAGGGGGCCGCGCGGCTTGCGGTTCAAGATTACGAAATCGTTTCCCGAAGCCACCATCTTGGTAAAATTTATCCTCTGCATGCTATAAACCGAACAGGAACGCCGGGATGCTCTCGTTGTGCACCAGCTCGTTTAAGTTTTCCCTCTTGCGAATAACAAAGGCGCGGTCCTTAATAACAAGAACCTCGGCAGGCCTGCAACGGGAATTATAATTAGAAGACATGGTAAAGCCATATGCGCCGGCACTCATTACCGCCAGATAATCGCCCTCCCTCAGCGCAGGCAGGCTGCGGGATTTGGCAAAGAAATCCGCGCTCTCGCATATCGGACCCACCACATCCACTTTCTCTGGCAGGCGCCTGCCGCTCTCATTCAGGCAGAGGGGCGCAATATTATGGTAGGCGTCATAAAGGGCGGGCCTGACAAGGTCATTCATGCCTGCGTCGACAATCACGAATTTCTTCTTCGGAGTGGACTTAAGATATAAAACCTTGCTCACCAGTATACCGGCATTGCCGACAATGAACCTGCCCGGTTCAAGTATTATTTTCAAACCCGTCTTTTTCAAGAGAGGCGAAACCCTCCGGGAGAATTTCCTGGCGGTCTGCGGGGTCTCGCGGTCATAAATAATGCCCAGCCCCCCTCCGATATTAAGATACTCCAGGCCGAATCCTTTTTTACGGAGCCGGCCGATAAAATCAACTACCTTCCCAAGCGCAGCCACGTACGGCGCGCTTTCGGTAATCTGCGACCCTATATGGATATGCAGCCCCCTGATGTTGAGGTTGGGGAAACTGTAACAACGCAGGAGTATCCTCTCGGCGCTCTTGAAATCAATCCCGAACTTATTGGTGAGTTTACCCGTGGTAATAAACTTATGGGTGCGGGGCTCCACGTCGGGGTTAATGCGTATGGCTACGTTTACCCTGCGGTTGAGGCCCCTGGCAATGCGATTGATGTTTTCAAGCTCCGGGAACGACTCGGCGTTAAAAAAGAGTATCCTCTTGCTGATAGCCTCTTTGATCTCGTCATCTGTCTTGCCTACCGAGGCATAGACTATTCGCTCAGTGGGGCAGCCGACCTTAAGCGCCCTGAACAACTCCCCTCCGGAAACAATATCCAATCCCGCCCCTTTATCTACCAGCGCCTTTAATATCGCAAGGTTTGAATTGGCCTTTACGGAATAACATATTAAAGGCTCTATGGCGGAGAATGCCTCTTTAAGCTTAAGGTAGTGGCCTATCAGCGTATGGTAACTGTAGACATAGAGGGGCGTAGCGAACCTGCGCGCCAAATCCTCTACCCTGACCTTCTCGCAATAAAGGTGTTTGCCTATATATCTAAACTCGTGCATTAAGTTTTTTCTCCCACTTTGCAATCTGGCGCGCTACCAGGCGGGGGTTGGTGCTGCCGTAGGACGACTTGAGATTAACCGAGGCCCAGGCGTTAAGGATTACCTTTACGTCCGGACCCAATTTCGGCGAATACCTTTTAAGCTCGGATACGCTCAAACTTGAGATGTTGCGTCCGCGGTCAAGGCAATCCCTCACCATCCTGCCTACAATGTCGTGGGCCTGGCGGTACGATATGCCTTTATTAATAAGGTATTCTACGATATCCACTGAAAACAAAGACTCATCCATCAACCTTGCGGCAACCGCCCCTTTGTTGATGCGGATATTTGCGGGCAACTCAACAAACACCTCCAGGATTCCTTTTACGGTATCGATGGCGTCAAAGAGCGGAGGTTTATCCAGTTGCAGGTCACGGTTATAGGAAAAAGGCAGACCTTTCATTAAAATAAGAATGCTCGATAGGTCTCCGTTTATCCTGCCTACCGAACCGCGGATCAGCTCCAGTACATCAGGGTTCTTCTTGTGAGGCATAATGCTGGAGCCGGTGCAGAAAGAAAAGTCTATATCAATAAAGTTAAATTCCCTGGTGGACCAGATGATGAGGTCTTCGGCGATGCGCGAGAGATGGACCGATAATATGGCCAGCCCTGCCAGCATCTCGATGATAAAATCCCTGTCGCTGACGCTGTCAACGCTATTTTCGGTAAGACCGGCAAAACCCAGCTCTTTCCTGACATATTCGCGGTCAATGGGCAGGCCGGTCCCGGAGAAGGCGCAGCTGCCCAGAGGCATCTGGTCAGCGCGCTGCGCCGTATCGGAAAGCCTGGACTTGTCCCTTTCCAGCGCCTCGACATAAGCCAGGACATGGTGGGCCAACAAAACGCACTGCGCTACCTGCAAATGGGTATAGCCTGGTATAATCACCTTGGCGTTAGCCCTGGCAAACTTCACCAGCGACGCCTCCAGCCTCTTGATCAACCTGTTTATCTGCTTGATTTCATCCTTCAGGTACATGCGTATATCCAGGGCTACCTGGTCGTTACGGGAACGCCCGGTGTGCAGACGGTTGGCCGGTTCTCCGATTTTCTTAAAAAGTATCTCCTGCACATTTGAATGTATGTCTTCGGAGCGCGGGTTGAATCTGAAGCGTCCCGAGTCGATATCCTTCAGAATGGAACGCAGGCCGCTTACGATACGCCCGGACTCCCCAGCCGTGATTATCTTTTTCTTTCCCAGCATCTTGGCATGCGCAATGCTCCCCATCACATCATAGCGCGCAAGGCGCTGGTCAAAAGAAATGCTGGAGGTAAACTTTTCGGCTAAGGCAGACGGACCTTTAGCAAACCTCGTTCCCCATAATTTCTTCGCCATCTTCTCTCCTCTGCCAGGGACGGTTCTGAGTCGCGGTTAAAAGTGTCCCCTAATAGGGACAGTTTTAACCGTAGTCGAGAACCGTCCCTAAATTATTTTTGATAGGGAAGGCCCCAAAGCCTGATAAAGCCCTCCGCTAACTTCTGGTCGAATTTATCCTCTTTGCCGTAGGTGCTTAATTCCTTCTTGTAAAGCGAGTGCGCGGAGGTGCGGCCTACTGCCGTGCAATTCCCCTTAAAGAGCTTCAAACGGATCACCCCGCTTACACGCTTCTGCGTTTCTTCCACAAAAGAATCAAGCGCCTTCTTTAACGGGGAATGCCAAAGCCCGTAATAAACCAGTTCGGAATACTTCAGCGATACCAATTCCTTAAAATGCGCCAACTCCCGGTCAAGGACAAGGCTCTCCAATTCCTTGTGCGCCGCATAAAGAATGGTAGCTGCAGGAGCCTCGTAAATTTCGCGCGACTTAATCCCCACCAGGCGGTTCTCAACCAGGTCGCTCCTGCCTACCCCGTAAAATCCCCCGACCTCGTTCAAATGCATAATCAGGTTCTTGGGATTATAGGCCTTGCCGTCAAGCTTATGGGGCAGCCCTTTCTCAAAAGATATTTCCAGATATTTCGGATAACTGGAGATGGCGGTGGGGCTGCGGGTAATCATATAGGCGTCCTCGGGCGGCTCCTGCTTCAGATCCTCCAATATCCCGGCTTCAATGCTGATACCCCAGAGATTCCTGTCAATGCTGTAAGGCTTTTTCTTCGTGACATCAACCGGAATGTTATAAATCCTGGCGTATTCGATTTCATCTTCCCGCGACTTAAACTCCCATTCCCTCACCGGAGCGATAATCTCAAGGCGCGGGTCCAGTATCCCGATACTGACTTCAAACCTGACCTGGTCATTGCCTTTACCGGTACAGCCGTGAGCTACTGCAGTCGCCTTCTCGCGATGCGCAATGTCCACCAGGCACTTGGCAATCAAGGGCCTGCCCAGGGCCGTAGCCAAAAGGTATTTGCCTTCATATATGGCATTGGCCTTTAACGCCGGCAGGACAAAATCATCTACGAATTCCGCCTGGAGGTCTTTTACGTAAACCTTGGAGGCCCCGGCAGCCAACGCGCGCTCTTCAATCTGCTTAAAATCCTCCCCCTTCCCCAGGCCCTGTCCGAGGTCAGCTACAAAACATATAACGTCATACCCCTGCTCTTGAAGCCACCTTACGGCGCAGGAAGTATCCAGCCCTCCCGAATAAGCCAAGACTACTTTCTTCATTTGTCCTTCCCCGTTGCTAATAGTTTAATCAAGATGGCCTTCTGGACATGCATGCGGTTCTCGGCCTGGTCAAAGACAACCGAATTCTTACTGTCCATGACCTCGTCGGTTATTTCTAACCCCCGGTGCGCCGGCAGGCAATGCATGACCAAAGCGCCCTTGTTTGCCTTCGCCAAAAGCCCGGCGTTCAACTGAAAATCCCGGAATATATTCTTGCGTACCTCGCTCTCTGACTCCTGCCCCATGCTCGCCCAGACATCGGTATAGACAACATCAGCGCCATCGACCGCCTCTGCGGCATCATGAAAGACATTGATGCTGCTCTTATTGGAGGCGGCGGTCGCCTTGGCCTCTTTCAAAACCGCGCTGTCAGGCTCATAGCCTTTTGGACAGGCCGCGTTCATGTTCATTCCTACTTTGGCAGAGGCATACAAAAGTGAATTGCAGACATTGTTGCCGTCCCCGACATAAACCATGGTTACTTTCCTGAAATCCTTGAACTTTTCCTTTATCGTATAGAGGTCGGCTAATGCCTGGCAGGGGTGCGAAAAATCCGAAAGGCCGTTGATTACCGGCACCACTGCGGCTTCCGCCATCTCCAGGACATTCTTATGCGCGAAGGTACGCAACACTATCCCGTCCACATAGCGCGAGATGGTCATCGCAACGTCGCCGATGGACTCGCGCACCCCGAGGTTTATCTCGCCGGGACCAAGATATATGGAATTCCCCCCCAGCTGGTATATCCCCACCTCGAAGGAAACCCTGGTGCGGTTAGAAGGCTTCTGAAAAACCAAAGCCAGGCTTTTGCCTGAGAGGGCCTTCGCGAATTTAACGCTATCCTTCTTAACCTTAGCGGTAAGCTCAAATACCTCATTGATGTCCTTAGTGCTTAAATCCCCTATGGAAATTAAATCCTTTTTCATTTCGGAACACCTTTCAGCGTTTCTTCCAATATCTCCGTAGCCCGTTCTATCTCTTTACGGGTAACGGTGAGCGCCGGCATAAAACGGAGGACGCGCTCGTGGGTACAATTAATCAATAGCCCTTTTTCTAAACACCTCTCTGCTATTTTCTTGCCCTCAATCTCAAGCTCGGCCCCCCACATCAGGCCCAGGCCCCTCACCTCTTTTATCACGGGGTACTTCTCCTTTAAGGCGTTTAGCCTCGCTGCAAGAAATTCCCCCATCGCCCCGGCATTATCCAGCATTTTTTCCTTCTCTATTGCAGCCAGGACCGCTAATGCCGCGCGGCAGACTACCGGCCCCCCGCCAAAAGTAGAGGCGTGCGTGCCTGGCTGAAGGATATCAGCGACATCCTTCTTGACAAGCATTGTTCCAATGGGAAGCCCGCCCCCCAGCGCCTTGGCAAGCGTCACTACGTCAGGGGTTACGTTGTAGTTCTGATAACAGAAATATTTACCTGTCCTGCCGATACCGGTTTGTACCTCATCTATTATCAAAAGCATGTTCTTTTCGTCGCAGAGCTTACGCAGCCCCTGGACAAAATCCTTCTCAGCGATATTAACGCCCCCCTCCCCCTGCACCAGTTCCAGCATCACCGCTACGGTCTTATCACCGGCCGCCTTCTTTACCGCCTCAAGGTCATTGAACCTCACGGTCTTAAACCCCTCGACCAGCGGCTCAAATCCGTTCTGGTATTTCTTCTGTCCGGTAGCCGAAAGCGCAGCCAGGGTGCGACCGTGAAAGGAATTCTGAAAGGTAATAATCTCGTGCCTCTGGCCCTTACCGAACTTGCGGCTGAATTTTATCGCCGCCTCGTTTGCCTCTGCCCCGGAATTACAGAAAAATACCTTGGAGGGAAACGAAAGACGCGCAAGCTCAGATGCCAGCTTTGCCTGGGCAATGTGGTAATAGTTGTTAGGTATGAATATCAGCTTGCCCGCCTGCTCGCGTATAGCTCGCATCACCTTGGGATGACAATGCCCTACGTTGCATACGCCCCAGCCCGGAAAAAAATCCAGGTACGGCCTTCCGTTGATATCACAGAGGCAAGACCCCTTGCCTTTGACAAAAACCAGCGGAATCTTGGCGTAGGTAGGCATGATAAAATCCCCGTAACTGTCAAAGACCTCGTTTAGTTTCATAACCTACCCCTTCACGATCTCGGTACCGATGCCCTGGTCCGTAAAAATCTCAAGCAATAACGCGTGCGGGATGCGCGCGTCAATAATATGCGTCTTCTTGACTCCCTTGCCCAAGGCGTCAATGCAGGCATTCACCTTTGGGATCATGCCGTGCTGAATGATATTATCTCTGATCAAGCCCTTCGCCTCTTGGATAGTGAGGGTAGAGATAAATGAATTCTGGTCATCGCTGCGGCGCATAATCCCCTTGACATTAGTAAGGAGAACCAGTTTTTCGGCCTTGAGGCCTCCGGCGATAAAAGAGGCGGCCTCATCGGCGTTGATATTATACGTATTTTTGTCATTGCCTTTTGCCAGAGGGATTATCGCCACTACCTGCCCCTTCCTGGAGGCCTCCAGGAGCGGCTCGGCATTGACTGCGGTGGCATGCCCCACCAGCCCCAGGTCAACCCGGGCTTTTTTCTTGGCAGCCTGGATGATTTTCCTGTCCTTGCCGTTTAGCCCCACTGCCTGCGCTCCCAATTCGGTTATCTCCTTGACAATCAGGGCGTTGAGTTTCTTCAGTTCCTCTTCCACCACTGCCAGCGTCTCTTTATCGGTAACCCGCATACCGTCTACAAACTCCGTCTTCATCCCCTTATTGCGCATGCGGTCGCTGATATGCGGCCCCCCGCCGTGAACCAATACCGGCCTGATACCCATAAAACTCAAAAATACAATATCCTCCAGGACTCCCCGGCGGATCTTTTCCTCCGCAAGGATGCTGCCGCCGTACTTGATGACAACAACCTTCTTATGGAAGTTCTTGATATAAGGAAGCGCCTCAATCAATACGTGCGCTTTTTTAATTGCCTCTTCCATAGCATGCCTTACCTTATCCTCGCAAACTAATTATATCCGGCGTTAATCTTAATGTATTTATAGGTGAGGTCCGAGGTATACACCACGGCCTCCTGCCTTCCGCAACCGAGCGAGAGCTCCACCTTTACTTCCTTCCCTTTGAGATCGCCTAAGGAAATATTCAGCTTCTCTTCTTTGACCTTTGCCCCGCTGGCGCCTACCGCAGCTACAATCCTGCCTAAGACATTGGGGCTGGAGGCAAACATCGCAGTCTTAAAAAGATTGGAATTTGCAACAGCCAGCGCCGCACGCCTGGCTTCAGAGGCGCTCCTGGCGCCGCTGACCTTGACGGTAATGAATTTAGTTGCCCCCTCTGCATCGCGTACGAGCATCCTGGCCAATTCCAGGCATACGCTGCTTAGGGCACGGCTGAAACTCCTGAAGTTACGGCCGGACTCAATGGCGGTATTCTTGGCCAGGCCGTTTGCAAACAGGGTCACCATATCGTTAGTGCTCATGCAGCCGTCTACGGTAATGCAGTTAAAGGAATTATCCGCCGCTGCCTTGAGCGCCTTATCCAGGGCGCCCCGCGCGATATTGGCGTCGGTAAATAAAAAACAAAGCATCGTGGCTACCTTCGGCCCGATCATCCCCGCGCCTTTGGCCACGCCATAAATAGTAACGGACTGTTTGCCTACCTTTACCCTGGCATGCGCCTTCTTCGCAAAGGTGTCGGTAGTCATTATGGCCTTACCGGCCATCCCAATCCCCTTGGCAGACAACCCCTCAACAAGCAAAGGGATAGCATTCTCAATCTTTCCGAGCGGCATGCGCCTTGCGATAATCCCGGTAGAAGCTACTAATACCGCTTCCTTCCTGATGCCTAAACCGCGGGCAGCCAGCAGGCTCATCTTTCTGGCATCGGCCAGACCGGCATTGCCGGTAAAACAGTTGGCATTACCGCTGTTTACGATCAGGGCCTGAAAATATTCGTTACGGCTGAGATACGACTGGGATACCTTAAGAGGCGCGGCCTTGATGCTGTTAGACGTAAAAACTGCGGCGACCTTGGCAGGGGCCTGGGAATAAAACAACGCCAGGTCAGGCCTGCCTGACCTTTTAATCCCCGCTGCAACGCCGTTAGCCTGAAAGCCGCGGGGCAAGCCTTTTACCGGAGAAGATTTCATAGCAACCCCAGGTGTTCCGGGAAGTTGTACATAATATTCATATTCTGCACTGCCTGTCCTGCCGCACCCTTAAGGAGATTATCAATGGCGGCGATAATTATGATACTGTCACCGTCGTCCTTGATGGCGATATCGCAGAAGTTGGTATGGGAGACGTCCTTTAAACGCGGGAATTCCCCTTCCTCTTTGATGCGGATAAAAGGCTCCTTCTTGTAGAAATTCTTATAGAGTTTATGCAGGTCGCGCTTTTTGGATAACAAACGCTTCCCTTTTTTCGCGTAAATGGTCTCTAATATCCCCCGTTCCAGCGGCAGGAGGTGCGGTATAAAAATAACCTTTATCTTCTCCCCTGCCAGACCCGAAAGCTCCTGGTTAATCTCCGGCATATGCTGATGGACATTAACCTTGTAGGCCTTGAAATCCTCATTGACCTCGCCGAATAATAGGGCCTCAGAGACTTTCCGCCCGGCGCCGCTTGCGCCTGATTTGGCGTCAATGATAATGGAATCCGGCTCCGCCAGGTTTAATGCCGTAAGAGGCGCAAGGGCCAATATTGCCGCCGTGGGATAGCATCCCGGATTGGCAATAAAACCGGCTGACCTGATTTTGTTACGGTTGAGCTCGCATAAGCCGTAAACCGCTCGCTTAAGGTTGTTTTTATCCTTGTGCTCTGCGTTATAAAACTTCCGGTAAACCCGCGGATCTCTTAAGCGATAATCTGCGCTTAGGTCAATCACAGGCCTGCCTGCCTTTAATAACGCCGGGGCCATTGTCATAGAGACGGTATGCGGCAGGGCCAGGAATACCAGGTCGCATTTGGAGGCTAGCTCTTTGGCGTTAGGCTGATAGCATACGAGGTCCAACCTTCCCTTCAACGCCGGGAATATCTCTGCGATGTGGCGGGGCTTATCTATCTTGGCGCACAGATGCGTAATCCTCACCCCTGGATGCCCAAGGAGAAGCTTGATAAGTTCCTCTCCGGCCAGACCGGTAGCTCCCGCAATGCCGACGTTGATTATGGTGGTTTTCTTAATCATAGGACTCATATTAGGATAAAAACCATCCTGCGTCAAGTGTTTTTCTCGTCGAAGAAAATAAAAAATCCCGCCTTCCAGCGGGATTACCTAAGAAACCTGTCTTTCTCTAAAACCTGACTCTTCCTCCTACCTCTTAGTCCACTGGAAGCGCTTGCGTGCGCCCTTCTGGCCGAATTTCTTGCGCTCCTTGGCACGCGGGTCGCGCGTCAGAAAACCGCTCTTACGCAAGGCGTCCTTTAGGGTATCGTCTGCCTGCACCAGGGCGCGTGCAATACCCAGCCGCAGCGCCTCGGCCTGTCCGGAAAGCCCCCCGCCACTTAAGGTAGCGTCGATATCGTATTTATCGCTGCTGGAGGTAATCCCCAGCGGCTGCCTTATGATAAGCCGGTCTGTCTCGCGTATAAAATATTTCTCCAAGGGCATAGCGTTAATGCTGATAGCTCCGCTGCCGGGCGTAAGTTTAACCCTGGCAACCGCCTCCTTGCGCCTGCCGATTGCAGTAAATTTATCAGTAGCTTTTAAGTCCTGTTCCATTTGTCCTTATACCTCCAAAGGCAGAGGATTCTGTGATTTATGCGGGTGTTTCTCATCGGAATAAACCCTGAGTTTTTTGATGAGGTCGCTTGCCAGGGCGCCATGCGGAAGCATGCGCTCTACCGCCAGCCTGATTACCCTGACGGGGTTTTTCTTAAGCATATCCTCCAGCGGTACCTCACGCAGCCCCCCGGGGTATCCGGAATAACGTCGGTAAATCTTTTGCTTCATCTTCCTGCCGGTAACCTTGATACCAGCGGCATTGATTACTATTACGCTGTCTCCGGTATCCATGTGCGGGCTGAACTCCGGCTTGTGCTTGCCTCTTAAGACCGCCGCAACCCTGCTCGCCAGCCTTCCCAGTATCTTACCCTTGGCATCTACCAGATACCAGTTATGCTTAAGAGCGTCTTTTTTAGGTATGTATGTTTTACGCATAGAATCCCAAGTATAACATATTTTTATTTTAAGTCAAATATTTTTTTAAAAGAACTGCTGCCGCTAATGCCGCGATAATTCCGATTGCCGGCCAGGGAACCGTTGCCAGCTTCGGATGCATCAGGCTGGCGGCGCTAGGGTTATGATAAAAATAAAAAAGGCGCTCCTCTCTGATTTTCTCAAGGCCGTAACGCTTTGCGGATTCAGCCAATACCGCCTCTTTTTCATCCCTGGTCAACGCAATCACGGCAGAAGACCTGAAAGGGTCAAATCCGCCGGATGGCTTGATTTCCGGCAAAAGGGCATTGGAAGTGGCCCGGCCGCTAAGAGCTGCCAGGGCTACCCCTGCAACATCAAGGTTGGAATATACAATATCCCTTTCCCCGGAGTTACGCCTGATAAATGCCGCTGCAAAGGAAAAATCATCGGGAAAACGCAATCCTGCTTCACCGGAGTACTCCTCGGCAAGGGCCAGGCGCGTGAAAGCGCTGTCCATGCCTAATAAACCGAAGCGGAGATTTCCGGTATCAGCGCTCCTGCGGATAGCTACGGAAGGAGAGCCCAGGAAAATAAAAAATAACGCCAGGCTCAACACCATCCTCAGGCTGCGCCTGGTGAAACGGCAATATAAATAATCAAATCCCAATGCTGCCAGCAATACAACAGCCAGATAACCCTCTGCGACAAAAAAACGGTAGGGATAGAATATAAATACCAGGCTCCCCAGCATGAAACTTAAAGCAAGATACCCCTTCTTATCCCTTAAGGCCGCCCATATGCCTGCTGCCGCAAATAGATACTCGAGCGGCTTAAAACAGGAGAGGTATTTCTCCTGAAGCCTCATCCCTACGGATAAAGCACCGGTTGCGCTAAAGAATTGCTTAACCAGCTGCGGGCAAGAAAATAACAGTGCCGCTGCCAGGACCAGGATGGCCCCTTTACAGTCTTGCCGGCGGAACCAAAAGCAGCTTAAGAAAACTATTGCAAAAAACCAGGGCACTGCTATATGAGTATAAAAACATAACGTCAACAAAAGAGCCGCTTCTACCTTCCTGCCCCTTAAGAGGTTATCCGTTGCCAATAAGCCAAACACCGCTGCCAGCGTAGAGGCAGGATGAGCGGCGAGATTTACGTAAAAACCGAATGAGGATGCGGATAATGCCAGGCTAAAAAAAGCGATCCTCTCATTGAAGGCGCGCTTTAAAAAATACCAGAGGCTAAACAGCAGCAGCGGCGGGAGGATAAACTCGAATATCTTTCCGGTTACTGCCGGCAACAGGCCTAGCTTCATGAAAGAAGCCATAACGATATGCAAAAGCGGAGGGTAAATATGAACCCTGCCTAACGGCGCATACTGCCAGAAATCCCAGCCGCTGTAACCTCCGGCCTCGAGAAATCCCCAGGCAGTCAGGAGATGATAATAGGTATCCGCAAATTGCGGCAGCGATCCGAGCCTGATAATGCCCAGCGTCAGAAAAGAAAGTATAATGCTCAAAGACAGAAGGTTCCAGGGCATATTAAAATTAATATTTTACCTTAACGAGGCAGAGACCGCGCGCGGGTGCGGTTGTCCCGGCTGATTTTCTATCGCGGCTTTCAAGGATTTTCTTCATGCTGCCGGCGGGAAACCTCCCCCTGCCGATGTCGATAAGCGTACCTACGATATTCCTGACCATATTGTATAAAAACCCGTCCGCCTCTATCTCGATATTTATGTAATCGCCTCTGGCCGAGAGCCTGACACGCTTGACCTCTTTTAAGGGATTCCTTTCCTTGGCTGCCGAAGCGGCAAAGGAAGTAAAATCATGGCGCCCCAGAAGCGCCTTTGATTCTTTACGCATCAGCCTCAGGTCTAAGGGAAAACGGCAGTGGCAGACAAAATGCCTGGATAATGCTTCCCGATGGGGACGGTTTAGTATGGTATAGCGGTAAACCTTGGATTTAGCCGAGAAGCGGCTGTGAAAATCCGGGCCTACCTTTTCTATCCTTTTAACCGCGATGTCCTGCGGAAGGAGAGAATTCAATCCCTGCTGGATTTTCTTAAGGGGGATGGAGGAGCGGGTATGAAAATTCGCCACCTGGGCAAGGGCATGCACCCCGGCATCCGTGCGCCCGGCTACGGTGACCCTAATACGCTCGTTTAGTATCTGCCTGAGGGCGCGCTCGATAACATCCTGAAGGGTATTTTGCTTCTTTCGGGGATGCTGCTTCTGCCAGCCGGCATAAGCGGTCCCGTCATATTCTATCTGGAGCTTGAGATTAGGCATTCCGCAATCTGCACTGCATTGGTAGCGGCACCTTTAAGAAGATTATCGGCAACCACCCACAGCCAGATACCGTTTTTGACAAACGGGTCACGGCGGATGCGGCCGACAAAGACCTCGTCCCTGCCCTCTGCATCCTGAGGCATGGGATAGAGGTTATTCTTAGGGTCATCAACAACGATGATGCCCGGGGATTTTTCGAGGATTGCCCTGGCCTTCTCAACGGAAAGGTATCTTTTGGTTTCAAGGTAAATTGCCTCGGAATGGCCGGTCCTTACGGGTACCCGCACGGTGGTCGCCGAAACCCTGAGCCTTTCGTCATGCATAATCTTGCGGGTCTCGCGCACCAGCTTCCATTCCTCGCTGGTGTAATCGTTATCGCTGAAACCCCCGATTTGCGGAAAAACATTGTATGCCAGCTGATGCGGCAAGGCCTTGGTGGCTGCAACAGCCTGGACATTCTGGAAGCCGCTGGCGGCAATCATCTGATTCTCTTCCCTTAACTGCTCGACTGCTGCGCGCCCCGCTCCCGAGGAAGCCTGTAAGGTAGTTACCACTGCTCTCTTAATGCCTGCCTTCTTATAAATCGGCCAAAGAGCTACTACCATCTGGATGGTAGAACAATTGGGATTGGCGATAATGCCGCGGTGTCTTTTTATGTCCTTGGAGTTTACCTCCGGCACTACCAGTGGGACGCGGCGGTCCATGCGGAAATCAGCGCCGTTATCGATTACCACTGCCCCTCTTTTTACCGCCTCGGAGGCGAAGGTAACGGCTGCCCCTTTTTCTCCTTCGGTGCCGGCGAATAAAGCGATGTCAATACCGTTAAACCCTTCGGGAGAAATAGACTCTACTGAATAACTATCTCTGTCCACTTCGATATTGCGGCTGGAACGCGCAAAAACCCGCAGTTCTGCGACCGGGAATTTGCGGCGTTTGATGACCCGCAGCATCTCGATACCGACCGCCCCCACCCCCACTACTGCCACATTATATTTCTTCATCTGGATTCCTTAACTCCTCCAGAAACACTTTCCCGATTGGCTCGGAAAGTGTTTCTGCTTTAAAGATATTTTACTACCAGGTCGCCCACCTGCCGGGTATTATACCCCATCTTACCGGCTGCCAGGGACTTCAATTTTTTAGTGGCGACCTTGATTACCGCATCCTCAATCGCCCCGGCTGCCTCGTATTCCTTAAGATTCTCAAGCATCATCCCGAGGGCGCATATCGCAGCCAGCGGGTTGATAATGTTCTTTCCGGTATATTTCGGAGCGCTCCCGCCGATGGGCTCAAACATAGAAACACCCTGCGGGTTGATATTTCCTCCGGCGGCAATCCCCATCCCGCCCTGGATCATCGCCCCCAGGTCCGTAATGATATCCCCGAACATATTGTCGGTAACAATAACGTCAAACCACTCCGGGTTCTTCACGAACCACATGGTAGTGGCGTCCACGTGCGCATAATCGGTGGCGATATCGGGATATTCCTTGGCCACCTCCTGGAAGGTGCGCATCCAAAGGTCCCAGGCATAGGTCAGGACATTAGTCTTGCCGCAGAGGGTAAGCTTTTTCCTCTTGTTGCGCTGACGGGTGTATTCAAAGGCATAACGGATGCAGCGCTCTACCCCTTTGCGGGTATTATAGGAAAGCTGGATTGCTACCTCCGCGGCTGTCCCCTTATCCTTAAACTCCCCCATCCCTTTATAGAGCCCTTCGGAATTCTCGCGCACTACCACGAAGTCGACGTCTTGCGGGTTCTTGTCCTTTAACGGGCAGAAGCGCCTATCGTAGAGCTTCACCGGCCGCAGGTTGATATACTCATCCAGCGCAAACCTTAATTTCAGAAGAACCCCCGTCTCGATGATGCCGGGCTTAACCCCCGGATGGCCGACTGCACCGAGGTAAATTGCGCAATATTTCCTTAACTCTTCAACGTCGGAATCATCAACGGTCTTGCCGGTCTTAAGGTAGCGCTCGCCGCTGAAGTCAAACTCTTTTATCTCATAGCCAAAGCCGAATTTCCCTGCGGCTGCCTCCAAAACCTTAAGCCCTTCCCTGACAACCTCCGGACCGGTGCCGTCACCGGGTATTACCGCAATCTTATGCATTTTTACAATGTCCTTTGCTCTTAACATAGTTAATCAACCCGCCTTTTCGGACTATCTCCTGCAAAAACTCCGGAAATGCCTGCGTCTTATAAACCTTGCCGCTGGAGGAGTTCTTAATAACCCCTCCTGCCAGGTCTATCTCCAGGATCTCGCCCTCCGCGATATCTCCGGCATCCTGCATCTCTAAAAACGGCAGGCCGATATTAATGGCGTTGCGGTAGAATATGCCGGCAAAACTCTTGGCAATCACCGCCGAGATGCCGGCGCCTTTTAAGGCCAGCGGGGCATGCTCGCGCGAAGAACCGCAACCGAAATTCTTTCCGGCTACTACGATGTCCCCGGCCGATACCTTTTTGGCAAAATCCGGGGCAACCGTCTCCATGCAATGGCTGCCGAGTTCCTTGGCGTCGGTGCTGACAAGGTATTTTGCGGCAATGATGTCGTCGGTATTAACGTCATCGCCGAATTTATGGACCTTACCCTTGATAATCATCGTTTTCCTCCCCTTAGAGGGGACACTTTTGCCTTGACCTCAGAACCGTCCCTATATGTTTCCGGGGTGGGTAATCCTTCCGGCAATCGCGGATGCTGCCGCAACCGCAGGACCTGCCAGATAAACCTCGGATTTCGGACTCCCCATGCGCCCGATAAAATTGCGGTTGGTAGTCGCCAGGCAGCGTTCGCCGTCAGCAAGGATACCGACATGCCCGCCCAGGCATGGGCCGCAGGTAGGGGTAGAAAACACCCCTCCGGCCCTGACAAATACCTCTGCCAGCCCCTCTTTTACCGCCTCCAAATATATCTTCTGCGTAGCGGGGATAACGATTAGTTTAAGCCCTGGGCTGACCTTCCTGCCCTTCAACAATTTAGCTGCCAGGCTCAGGTCCGAAATCCTGCCGTTAGTGCAGGAGCCGATGACAACCTGGTCAATGACAACATCCTTTAATGCGCTGACAGGCTTGACGTTACTGGGCAGGTGCGGGCAGGCTACCTGCGGTTCAAGACTAGAGACGTCATACTCGTAAACCTTCTCGTATTGCGCATCGCTGTCGCTCTTATATATCTTATATTTACGCCTGGCGCCCCTGACGTACTTTAAGGTCAGGGCGTCGGGCTCGATAATCCCTGCCCTCCCCCCGGCCTCAATAGCCATGTTGGACATGGTAAGCCTTGCGTCCATTTCAAGCTTCTTTATCAAGGGTCCTGCAAATTCCATTACCCTATAAAGTGCCCCGTCCACCCCGATATTGCCGATGGTATAGAGGATAAGGTCCTTGCCCCCGATCCATCTCCCGGGCCTTCCTTTATAAATGAACTTAATAGTCGGCGGCACCTTAAACCAGCATTTACCGTCAATAAAAGCGCGCGCCAGGTCGGTAGAGCCCACCCCCGTAGAATAACACCCCAGGGCGCCGTATGTGGTAGTATGCGAATCCGCGCCAATGACCAGGTCTCCGGGAAGCACCAGCTTCTGCTCCGGCAGGAGGGCGTGCTCAATCCCCATACACCCTACCTCAAAATAATTCTTGATATCCTGTTCCCCGGCAAACTCCGAAAGCACCTTGCATTGATTGGCGCTGCGCAGGTCCTTTGCCGGGGCAAAATGGTCAGGGACCAGGACGATTTTCTTGTTGTCAAAAACCTTCGGGCATCCGGACCTTCTAAACTCCGAGATCGCGATAGGCGCGGTAATATCGTTACCCAGGGCAACATCAACCCCGGCCTCGATGAAATCGCCTGCGCGGACTTCCTTTTTACCGGCATGCGCTGCTAGTATCTTTTCCGCAATAGTATGGCCCATCTGAATAAGTTTAAATTATTAGTCCTGAAACTTCTTTACCAGAAGGCTGGCATTATGTCCGCCAAACCCCAGGGAATTTGAGATGCAGGCCCGGACCTCAACCTTGCGCGCAGTATTAGGCACGTAATCCAGGTCGCATTCCGGGTCAGGGTTTTCATAGTTGATGGTGGGAGGAACAATATTCTCCTTGACCGCCAGGCAGCAGACGATGAACTCCACCCCTCCGGCAGCTCCGAGAAGATGCCCGGTCATGGACTTGGTGGAAGAAACCATCACTGTCTTGGCGCTTGCGCCAAATGCCCTCTTTACTGCCAAGGTCTCGATCTTATCGTTAAGCTTGGTGGAGGTGCCGTGGGCATTAATGTAAGCGATATCCTGAGGGTTTAATCCGGCATCATCCAGCGCCATCTTCATGGAACGCGACGCTCCGTCTCCGTCAGGATCAGGGGCAGTAATATGATATGCGTCGCAGGTAGCGCCGTAACCGGCTATCTCGGCGTAGATGCGCGCGCCCCTCTTCCTGGCATGCTCGAGCTCCTCCATTACTACAATCCCGCAGCCTTCGGCAATCACAAATCCGTCGCGGTCGCGCTCAAACGGCCGGCTGGCTTTTTCCGGGGCATCGTTACGGGTAGACAGCGCCCTGAGCGCACAAAACCCTCCCACCCCCAGCGTCATTACGCAGGCCTCGGTGCCTCCGGCTAACATAATATCGGCATCCCCGCGCTGCAGTATCCTGAAGGCGTCTCCGATGGAATGCGAGCCTGAAGCGCAAGCGGTAGTCACGCAGGAATTGTGCCCTTTAAGGCCAAAGACAATCCCTACCTGCCCCGCGGCTTCATTAACGATAAGTTTAGGTATCAGAAAAGGCGACAGCCTGGAAGGGCCTTTGGCAAGCAGGATATTATGCTCCTCCTCCATGGTTTGCAGGCTGCCGATACCCGAGCCGATGATAGCCCCTGCCCTGTTTAGGTCCTCTTTGGCAAGGTCCAGCCCCGAGTCTTCGATTGCCTGCCTGGAGGCGGCAATGGCATACTGAACAAACTTAGCCATATGCTTGGCGTCTTTGTTGGAAATCCCGTAGAGGCTGTGGTCAAAACCCTTGACCTCGCCTGCGATGCGGGAATTGTAGGCAGAGGCGTCAAACTGGGTAATCGGGCCTATGCCACCCTCCCCTTCCCTTAAAGACTTCCAGAAAGAAGCAATATCGTTGCCAACGGGAGAGACAACACCCAAGCCAACAATCGCAACCCTCTTTTCCTTAATCATGCTTCTGGCCTATACAAAATTTACCCCGCCAGAAACTTACGGGCGGGGTAATGATTAAAAATCTATCTCTATCTGCAATTATTTGTTTCCGGACTTTTCTTCGATATACTTGACGGCGTCACCGACAGTGGTAATCTTCTCGGCGTCTTCGTCGGATATCTCGATACCGAACTCCTCTTCCAGCGCCATAACAAGCTCTACCGTATCCAGGGAATCGGCACCAAGGTCATCCACAAAAGAAGCCTCCGGGGTTACCTCTTCGGGCTTCACTCCTAGCTGCTCTGCAATAATAGACTTTACCTTATCTTGAACCGGCATCCTTCTTTCCTCCTTTGTGTCAACACTTACATCACGCCATTACCATGCCGCCGTCCACTACAATAGTCTGGCCGGTAATGTAACCTGCCTCTTCCGAGGCCAAGAACAAACACACCCTTGCTACGTCAAGCGGAGCGCCAAACCTGGCAAGCGGTATCACTGCCAGCATCTTCTGTTTTAATTCCTCAGGGAGCCTTGCCGTCATCTCGGTCTGGATGAACCCGGGCGCTACCGCATTCGCCGTAATATTACGGCTGGCCAGCTCCTTGGCAGTCGTTTTGGTCAGGGCAATTATCCCGGCCTTGGAGGCCGAATAATTCGCCTGTCCGGGGTTGCCTATAATGCCAATTATCGAGGCAATATTGACAATCCTGCCGCTTCTCTGCTTAATCATGGGCCGGGATACTGCCTTGGTACAGTTAAATGTACCCTTGAGATTAACCTGGATCACCGCATCCCAGTCCGATTCGTTCATGCGCAGCAAAAGATTGTCCTTGGTGATTCCAGCGTTGTTAACTAATATATCAATCTTTGTAAATTTGTCAAGGATTTTGTTTATTGCTTCCCCGACCTTAGAATAGGCCGTAACATCAAGTTCTACCGCTAATGAGCGCCTCCCGAGCGCCTCGATCTCCTTCTGGGTCGCCTCGGCCTTCGCAAGGTTAACATCCCCTATCACCACGTCAGCGCCTTCCTTGGCAAAAAGCAAAGCGATATCCCTGCCTATTCCTTGTGCACCACCGGTAACCAAAGCTAACTTGTCTTTAAGTCTCATCTTGATCCCTCTCCTTTTAACTCTCCCATACACCCTATAATATCGTCCTTTTTCTCAACATTTACGACCGTGGCCTTGCTGTCAATGCGCCGCATCAGGCCTTTGAGGACCTTGCCTGGTCCGAATTCCAGAAAATCAGATACCCCGGCCGAAAGGATAAGACGCATTGAATCCTCCCAGAGTACGCTGGAGGCAACCTGCCTAATAAGGTTAGCCTTGATTTCATCGGGCGTGGTTGCCGGCCGGGCAGTAACGTTACTGATAACCGGTATCCTGGGTTTATGGATTTCGACATTCTCAAGCTCCCGGGCCAATCTATCCGAGGCGCCTTTCATAAAGGAAGAGTGGAATGCGCCGCTTACCTCCAAAGCCACCGCCATCTTGGCCCCTCTCTCTTTAGCTAATATCTCTGCTTCGCCAATCTCCTTTGCCCCTCCTGAAATAACTATCTGCCCCGGGCAGTTAAGGTTGGCGATTTCGGTATGGGTATCAGCGCAAAGGCTCTTGACTGCCTCCCGCTCCATGCCGATGACAGAAAGCATCCTGCCGGGCTTCTTAGCTGCTTCCTCTTCCATAAACTCTCCGCGTTTACGCACCAGATAAACCGCATCCTTAAAAGACAATGCCCCTGCCGCTACCAGAGCCGAATACTCCCCCAGGCTTAGGCCCGCGACATAGTTAGGCCCGGCCGCCGCAGGGCACCTTGATTCAAACGCCCGCAAGGCAGCGATGCTTACGGTGAGTATTGCAGGCTGGCAATTATTGGTCTTCAGGAGCTCTTCGGGGGGGCCTTCAAAACAAATGCCGGAAAGAGAAAACCCCAGGGCACGGTCTGCCTTTGCGAAAACCTCCCTGCTTTCAGTGAATTCTGCGAATAAATCTTTACCCATCCCGACATACTGCGCCCCCTGCCCGGCAAAAAGCAAGGCCTTTACTGCATTCATCTCTCACCCCCCGCGCCTGTTATCCAAAAGCCCCTTAAGCTTACTAAATGCCTCCCTGGAGCCGGGATCAATCTCAAGCGCCTTCTCAAATTCCTGCCCGGCATCCTTACGGCGCCCCATAAGGGAGTAAACATCTCCGCTCTTGATGTAAGCAGGTACGTAGGAAGGGTTCAACCTTTTAGCCGCACCCAGCTCCTTTAAGGCCATCTCATAAAGCCCCTGCCTGGCATAACAGACAGCCAGGGCAACATAAAAATACGGCATCCGGGGCTCATTGGCGATTGCCTCCCGGTACTTCTCTTCTGCTTTTTTATAATCTCCGCGGGACATGTAAATCATGCCGGCATCCGAATATATCCTGGTAAAATCAAAAACGCTTAACTTATTACCGGAGCGCGAAACCGCGGCATCGAATTCCTTAAGCGCCTCCGGATAGTTGCCGCGCTTAAACCAGGCCTCTCCCAGGTCAACGTGGCTGGTGGCAGCATAAGGATACTTCTCGGCAACTGCCATACAAACCGAAAGCTCGTCTTTCCAGAGGGGATTGCCCGTCAAGGTAAAGATTGAAAAATACGCCAGGCAGGCCAATGGCAAGACCTTCTTTAGCAAGGGGAGACGCAAACCAAAGCTGCTTCCGTCATTATCCGGCATGGTCAAAAGCGCCGCAATAATAACGGCGAACCCCGCCAGCGGCAAATACATAAAGCGGTTAGCCAGCAATATCCTGAAGTTATTGAAAGGGTTATTCATCGGAAGCAGCCAGATCAAAAACCAGAGCACCCCGAAAGAGAGCGCTGCCGGCAGCCTTTTTCTTCTAAGCACTGCATAAATAGAGCCGATTATAAAAACTGCGCCAACCGCAATATTAAGGTAAGAGATATGCATCTTAAGGGGCGGCACCATTACGAGGTCCCGCGGAAACAGCAGATCTCTCAGGTATGAGCCAAGGACATCGTTCGTGCGCACGATATTCCCAAACCCTGCGCCGAAATCAAAGATATGCTGGGTCGGCCGCCTCAGGAAGAAATAAATCCACAGGTATGCCAACGCTACCGCCAGATAAACCAGATAACCCCTCCATCCTGCCAATGCCTTTTTGAGGCTGCCCCCCTGCCGGTAATACTCGCAGACAAAAAGCACCATGGGCAATAATACCGCCGTTTCCTTGGAGAAAAGCGCTATAGAAAAACAGACCAGCGAAAACAGGAGATAAAAGAAACGCCTGAACCGGAGGCTATCCCGGGATTTAAAATAACAGATGACCGCAAGCAGCGAGAATATCATGAGCAGGATGTTAGTCCTGAATCCCGTACAGGCAATAACCTCGGCGCTTATGGGGTGCACGCCGAACAAAAGGGCCCCCAGAAGCGAAAGTTCAGGCCGGGCGAATAGCCGCAAGAGAAGAATATACAATAAAACGGCTGCGGCGATATGCAATAAGATATTGACGAGGCGCCAACCCCAGGGCCTTAAGCCGAAAAGAGCGTAATTGAGCATGTATGTCAGGGTTGCTGCGGGCCTATAACTGGATTCCCCGCTGCCTAAGTTATATGTGCCGCTATAAAAATAGTCCTTTACCGGGCTGGCAATATAATTATCGCTAAAGAGGCGAGGGATATTACGGAATGATTTTACAAAGGGATTGTCAACGATGAGGGAAAAATCGTCGTAAATGAAACTGCCGGACAGGGCGCCTGCCCAGACTATAAAAACCACTGCTGTTATCAAAAGAATAGGACCGCCGCGTCCTACCACTTTATTACGCATGCTCCCCAGACCAGACCGGCGCCAAAGGCATCAAGGAGAACGGTATCTCCTTTCTTGACGCGGCCTTCCTTTACTGCTTCGCAGAGGGCAACCACGGTAGAGGCAGAGGACATATTCCCGTATTTACTGATATTAAGGTAAATACTCTCCTCCTTAAAACCCAGCTTTTTGGCAACCGCCATAATAATGCGGATGTTTGCCTGGTGGGGTATGACAACGTCAATATCCTTGCACTCCAGCCCCGCCCGCTCCACTGCAATCCGGGCGGCATCTGCCATATGCTTTACCGCAACCTTAAAGAGTTCGTTGCCGCGCATCTTCAGGTAATGCAGGCCCTCTGCCAGCGTCTCTTTGCTCGAGGGGTTACGCGAACCTCCGCCGGGTATCATCAGGAGTTCGGTCATATTCCCGTCGCTGCCGAGATAGGACGAAAGGATGCCTCCCGCCTTTACCTCCGAGAGCACTACCGCGCCTGCCCCGTCTCCGAACAATACGCAGGTGTTACGGTCCTTCCAGTCCGTAACCGAAGACAGGACTTCGGCGCCCACTATCAGGGCATTCTTGTATACCCCCCGCTCAATGAACTGCTGGGCGATATTTAAGGCGTAGACGAATCCGGCGCAGGCAGCCGAGATATCAAAACAGGCAGCAGCCCCCGCCCCCAGTTCCTTCTGCACAAAACAGGCGGTAGCGGGGCATTGCATATCAGGGGTAATGGTGGCGACAATGATCAGGTCGATGTCCTGGGGGGAGAGCCCGGCATTGCGGATAGCTTCGCGGCTGGCGCCGACGGCAAGGTCTGAGGTAGCCTGGCCTTTATCCACAAGCCTCCTCTCCTTTATACCGGTACGGGTAGTAATCCATTCGTCGCTGGTATCTACCATCTTTTCCAAGTCGGCGTTGGTAAGGACCCTCCTCGGCAAATAGTCGCCTACGCCGATAATCCCTGCTTTTTTCATATCCGTCCTATTCTACTGATTAGCCTGCTGGCTTATACTGGCAGGACCGATAGCCTCGGAGATCCTCTCATTGAACTTACGCTCAACCTCCTCTTTGGCTACCCTGATGGCATTCTTTATGGCGCGGGCATTAGAACGGCCGTGGCCGATAATGACTACTCCGTCCACCCCTAAAAGCGGCGCCCCGCCGTATTCGGAATAATCCAATTTTTTCTTAAAGCGCGAGAAGCTCTTTTTCAAAAGAAGGGCGCCCAAAATCCCCAACAGGCTGCTCTTCAGGTGCCTCTTGAGGAATTCCTGCACTGTCTCGGCAAGGCTTTCGGATACCTTTAACGCTACGTTGCCTACAAAACCGTCGCAGACAATGATGTCGCAGTTACCGGAAAAGATATCCTTGCCTTCGACGTTACCGATAAAATTAACCCTGCTTTTCTCGAAAAGCTCGTGGGTCTCCTTTACGAAATCCGTGCCCTTGCTCTCCTCTTCCCCGATATTCAGGAGCCCGATCTTCGGGTCAGGCTTATTAAGGATGTAGCGGAAATAGGCGTCCCCCATAATACCGTATTGCAGAAGATGAATGGGCTTAGGGTCGATGTTTGCGCCTACGTCAATAACGATAGAGATGTCCTTAAGGGTCGGCAGGATAAGCGCGATACCGGGGCGCTCCACTCCCGCAAGAAGCCGAAGGCTTAAGGTCGCGGCACATACTACTGCACCGGTATTGCCGGCGCTGAAAAAAGCGTCCCCCTGCCCATCTTTGAGAAGGTTCAAGCCTACTACAATGGAAGAGTCCCTTTTCTTGCGCACGCTAAGGGCTGCCGGCTCCGACATGCCGATGACGTCCCCGGCAGCACGAAAACCGATGCGCCCGGGGTTGCCGTATCTTTTAAGGAGCGGGCAGATAACGTCTTCCTTGCCTACCAGCGTCACCTCAACATCGTATTCCTTGACAGCGGCTAAGGCGCCTTCTACTACCACTGTCGGCGCATAATCCCCGCCCATAGCATCTACAATAATCTTAGTCATCTATCGCTTCTTTTTCTTCTCTTTTACCTCAATCTCGGCTGCCTGTCTTCCGTCGTAATAACCGCACACCCGGCATACCCGGTGCGCTAATTTTAGTTGCTTGCACTGCGGGCACGGCGCGAGGTTAACTGACTTTACCCTCCAATGGGTACGACGCTTCCTCCCGCGCGCAGCGGAATGTCTCCTTTTCGGTAACGGCACTTGAATGCTCCTTTCCTTAAGTTCGCGTCTTACTGCAGTTACAATCCCCGAGGTTTAAATCCTTGCCGCAGACCGGGCAGAGCCCCCTGCAGTCCTTGCGGCAGAGAGGCTTTACGGGATAACCGAGAATAAGCTGGTCCCTAATCTCAGGGTCAAAATCAACCACCAGATGCGAGGCATCTACTTCAGAATCAATCCTGATGTCCCGCTTAAAATCAACGGGAAAATCTTTCAGGCAACGGCTGCATCTTAAGATTGCCCTCCCCTCTACCTTGATAAGGGCGGTAACCACATTGGTAACCTTTGAGATATCTGCCCTTGCCTTAAGGGGTTCTCTAAGTTTTACTAAATCCGCGTCCAATTCCCAGGCTGCAGGGTCAATATCATCCTCCAGGACCGCCCCAGCCGGTGGGATCTGCCGGACATCTATTTTCATAAAATATCAGTGCCTCTGGTTTAATTTCTTCCTTAAGGCCCCTTCTACGAAATCAGGGACAAAGCTTGAAAGGTCCGCCCCCATCGAACAGGCCTCCTTCAGAAGCTTGGAGGATAAATAGCTGTATGACTCCTGCGGCATCAGAAAGATGGTCTCTATATCGGGGGAAATCTTACGGTTGGTAAGGGCCATCTGGAACTCATACTCAAAATCCGAGAGCATCCGGAGCCCGCGTATAAGCACCTTGACTTTCTTGCGGTGCGCGTAATCGACCACCAACCCCTTAAAATCATCTACCGTAACACCCTGCATGCCGCGCGTAGCCCTCTTGAGCATCGCCACCCTTTCTTTGACGCTAAAAAGCGGCTTTTTGTGGTAATTATGGGCTACCGCTACCACCACCTCGGAGAATATCTCCTGGGCCCTCTTAATGAGGTCAATATGACCGTAAGTAACAGGGTCAAAACTACCGGCATAAACAGCCGCTTGGCACATATTTATTTAACCTCTTCTGCTAAAAAATGATAGCTCGGTATCCCCGTAGCGCTTCTGCCTGGCAAGGGCTAATCTTATGAGGTCGGGCGGTAGAATATCTTTGCGGAAATGCTGCACTATTATAATACCATTGGGCGCTAATATATCATAAGCATCAAGCATTTGCAAGGTTTTTTTTGCCAGGCCGCGATAATAGGGGGGATCCAGGAATATAATATCGAATGCCTTCTTCTTGCGGCTGAATTCCTTAACAGCATCCGAGGCCTTCGCCTGATATAAACGGCAGGACCCCAGCTTCAGGGCCCCGATGTTCTTATTAATCGCGCGGATGCATTCGGGGTGGTCTTCCACCAGGACCAGTTCCCTTATCCCGCGCGAGGCGGCTTCAAGACCCACTGCCCCTGACCCCGCAAACAGCTCCAGAAACGACAATCCCCCGATATCACCCAGGATATCAAAAAGCGCCTTCCTGACCTTATTCTGCGTCGGCCGGATGCCAGGCGGCATACGCAGCATCCTGCCTTTATTGCTTCCGGTAATAATGCGCATCTTTACCCCACTACCACTAATTCCTGGTACTCAGGGAACCTCTCCAGGAGTTTCTCTTTTATCGCCGCATTCTGCTTATTTACAAGACTGGGGTCAGCCTCAACCAGCTTCAGGGCCTCTTCGCGCGCCTTTCTTAAAAGCTGCATCTGGCTTAAGGGATTGCCGATACGCAACTCAGAAAGCCCGTGCTGGCGCCTTCCGAAGAACTCTCCGGGGCCGCGGAGTTTCAGGTCCTCCTCCGAGAGCCGGAAACCGTCGCTATGGCGCACCATCGCCTCAAGGCGCCGGCGGGATTCGGCAGTGACGGAATCCGAAACCAAAATACAGAGGGATTTGGCGCTGCCCCTGCCAACCCTTCCGCGCAGCTGGTGCAATTGACTCAGTCCAAAGCGCTCGGCGTGTTCCACTATCATGCAGGTGGCGTTGGCTACGTCAATGCCCACCTCCAACACGGTGGTCGAGACTAAAACGTCAACCTGACGCCCCTGGAAACCCCTCATAATCTCATCCTGCTCTTTCTGCTTGAGCCTGCCGTGGATAAGCCCCAGCCGGAATTCTTTGAATTCACCACTCCTTAACTCTTCATACATCTTCCTGGCTCCGGCAATATCCAGGGCATAGGACTCCTCGATTACCGGATAGATAATATAGACCTGGTAGCCCTTTTTGAGTTGCTCCCTGGCAAGCTCGTAAGCCCGCCGCACGTCATCCTGGGCAAACAATAATGTCTCTACCGGCAGCCGGCCTGAAGGAAGCTCGTTGATTACCGATATATCGAGGTCGCCGTAGAGGGTAATGGCGAGGGTGCGCGGAATAGGGGTAGCAGTCATAATCAGGACATCCGGCGCAGCTCCCTTGGCAGGCAGGAGCGCCCTCTGCCCTACTCCGAATTTGTGCTGTTCATCAATGACCACCATCCCAAGCCGTGAAAACCTGAGTTTATCCTTAAGAAGGGCATGGGTGCCGATGACTAAATCTATCTTCCCGCTGCCGAGGTCGCGGTAGATTCTTTCCTTTGCCTTTTTATCCATACCGCTGACCAAAATGGCTATTTTTATTTTTCCATTACGCCCCTTAAGTCCCGAGACCTGGGCGTTGATTTTCTCATAGTGCTGCCTGGCAAGTATTTCGGTAGGGACCATCATCGCTGCCTGGTACCCCCCCTGCACAGCAATAAGCGCGGCAGCCGTTGCTACTACGGTCTTGCCTGAACCGACATCCCCCTGCAGTAGCCGCTGCATAGGCCTAGCGCTGGCCATGTCTGCCTTAATCTCTCCCAGAGCGCTCTTCTGCGCTTTTGTCAGTTCAAATGGCAAGCCGGCGATGAAACCGCTGCTTATGCTGCCTTCCACCAGATGCGCAATGCCATGCTTTTCTTTGCGGCGGGACTTCCTCAAGGCCAGTGGTAACTGAAAAATAAAAAACTCCTCAAACGCCAGCCTGCGGTAGGCTTCTTTCTGCAGGCCGGCGTCCTGGGGAAAATGAATATTGACGATGCTCTTGGCAAGGTTAAGAAGATTATTGCGCGACCTGATGTCGTAACTCAGGAAATCCTGCATCCCGGGGAGGTATTCGTCAATGGCCAGTTTCACCGTCTGGCGCCAGCTCCTCTGGGTTATTCCGGAAGGCAGCGAATATACAGGCACAATCCTGCCGGTATTAAGGGCGTCGTCCTCCCCGCTTTCAAGGATTTCGAATTCCGGGGAATTCATCTGCAGCCTTCCGGCGTAGCTGTCAATCCTGCCGTGGAGTATGAGGCTTACGCCGGGCTTGAAATATCCTGCCAGATACGGTTGGTTGAACCAGACGCAGAAAATCTTTCCGCTCTTATCCCCTACTGCTACCTCCAGTATCCTGAAACTGCGGCGCCTTAAGGACTGGCGTTCGCTTGCGGCCAGGACAGCGGCCTTGACGGTCTGGGCCTCTCCCTGCTTCAATTCTGCTATGGGGCTTAAGCTGGTGCGATCTTCGTAGCGGCGAGGGAAATAATAAAGCAGGTCTTCGATATCGTTAATGCCCAGCGATGATATGGCCCCGGCCTTTTTGGGGCCGATACCCTTAAGATACCTTACCGCTGTTGCCAGTGGTTTATTCATCGCTAAAGGGTAACTTCCGGATACTTCCTAAATGCGGAGGGCCCCCTGCCGGCAGTAGGCTCTCCGTCTTCCTTGTCCGGGGCGGTATCACCTGGAACGGCCTTAGGCATGACGCCAGTCTCAGTTCCGGGAGGTTCAACCTCTATCTTAAACTCCGCGCTGGAATAAATCTTGTCCCCGATTTTTAACTCTGCGGGCTTGATGGTAAAGGTGCCTGCCTCAGTAGGCCTAAGCATAAAGACGTAGCCGAGGGAGACATTTTTCGTGCCGCCGGATACGGATATATGGGAAGTATTAGCCTCTGAGATAACATTAAACCCCGAGAAATCCGGGAAGCTCGGCTTAGGAATATCCTTGAGCGTTGAGTCTACGGTAAGCGTATAGGTCAACACTTCCGTGGCGGCAAGTTTTACCTTATCAACCTCTGCCTTAAAGACCAGGTTCTTCCCAAAACCGCTGCCCGGAAATAAAAATACCGCCGCTACTGCCAGGCATAAAACTGCTGCCCTCTTCATGATTGAGGTTACCCCTCGATTAGCTGCATTTCCTTCCCGCAGCAAACAAGGGTCCCTCCGCCGACCTTGGTGACTATTACCTCGTTTCCGCAGACGCTGCATCTGTATTTTTCGCCGGTTTTTTTGACTGCCATGGCAACCCCCTTTTTATTTATCGTAACATAACGCTACAGCCAAGACAATATTTTTTGTTTTCGGAAAGCGCTTTCCTATTTTTCCATCCGCCTCTTGATTTCTGACGAAAAATATGGCATATTTTAAACAAGCGAGGAAACAAACGTACAATTAGGAGGACGCCTGATAGCGGGAGCCACCAGGCCTATCACCTACAATGAATCCCCGGGAAAAATCGGGGATTTTTTGTTTAATTTAATGAGGCCATAACTTAGCGAGCGCAAGCGAAGCTAAGTTATCTGGCCGAATTAACTCCTTGCCCGCGGGAAAGATTTGTCACGCAAGGAGGAACAAACCATAACTTAGCGAGCGTAAGCGAAGCTAAATTATAAGTCCGAATTAAGACCGCGGATCTCTACCCTCAACCCTGAATTCCTCGATTACCTTAAACATATCCTGCCTGCCCTTGCTGCGGTAGGCTTTTTCCTTAAGCCTTCTTATGTTACGCCTTCCGCGCGCATACCAGCCGAAGAACTTATGAAAAATCTTGACGCCGTTTCTCTCGCCATGGTAAGCGATAGAGGAATCAAGGTGCTCAATCATAACATCGGCTATCCCGGATGCATCAACCGCTAAAGGCAGCTTATTACTGCGCAACAGGCCGCGGATCTGCCGGAATATCCAGGGATTGCCCAGCGCCCCGCGCGCAACCAGGATTCCGTCGCAACCGGTCTCCTCAAACATCCTTACTGCCAATTGCGGCGATAACACGTCACCGCTTGCAATCACCGGCACCTTCACGGATCCCTTTAGCTGCCTTATGAGCTTATAATCAACCTTGCCGCTGTATCCCTGTGTCTTGGTCCTGCCGTGGATAAAGACAGCGCTTACCCCTGCCTCCTCTGCTGCCTGGGCCGACTCAACGGCATTCAGCGAATTCCTATCCCATCCGCTGCGGATTTTTACCGTTACCGGCACCGCCGAATGCTTGATTATCAAACGCAGCAAGCTGCCAAGGCGCTTGGGCGACTTCAAGAGGCTGGCGCCTTCCCCCCTGCGGGTGACCTTTCTTACGGGACAGGCGGCATTAAAATCCAGAATATCATAGCGGTAGCCCTTAAGGATATCCAGCCCCCGCAGTATAAAGTCCGGCTCAGAGCCGAGTATCTGCACGCCAAGAGGGCGGTCCTGCTGATTAGTGGAAAGCATCTGGCGGGTCTTAGGGCTGTTATACCCCAGGGAACGCACGTTAATCATCTCAACGAATGCCAGCTCGCATCCGAACCTGCGGTTTAAGAGCCGGAAAGGCAGATCGGTTATCCCGGCCAGGGGAGCCAGGATTAAATTCGATTTTAACTTGAGTTTGCCGATTTGCAGCATCGGATAAAAGGATTTATCCTAAGGTCAGCCTGCTTAAGGAAGGACGCCTTTGATAACCTTGATGGTGATATGCTGGCCGTCTTTCCACGGCCAGAGCATTACAAAAAATGCCTCTTTTTGCTGACGCTTGAAGTAGAGGGCCTGGCCGGCCATAATGCCGCCGAAACCGTTGAGCTTCTCTTCGAGAATGGCCTCCAGCCTCCTCTGGGAGGGCCAGATTACCGAACCCATGAGAGATTCCAGCTTGATATTAACCGCTCCCAGCTTGTCATTAGTCACGACGATCTCCATGTAATCATCGCGCTCAACACGCATGGTGTCAAATCCTACCGCCTTGAGTTCTTCTTTAAGCTCTGCGAACTCCAGATTTTTACCGTTGGTTTTCGATAGAAACAATGCTCAACTCTCCTTCTACTTTCTTCGCCATCACCGCTACGCGCAGCCCGCTGTTGGATTTTTGAAGAAACTCCATAATTCTTATGTTACTGATCTCGTCAAATTTATAGAGCTTGCCGCCTGATAAAAGCGAATAACCGCTCTTGATGCTCTCATACAGAAGAGCCTTTTCTTTAGTATAGCCTTCAACCAGTTTCTCAAATTCAGCCGAATCTCTCACGCTGGCGGAAAGGTTATCAATGATATGACCCTTAAACATCACGGAACTTATGGTAGCACTTGCGGTAATAACCGTTCCGCTGGCCGCGGCGCTAGATACGAAAAACGCCAAAAGCAACCCTGTCAGGAAGATACGGCGCATCGCGCTGCTTCTCCTTATTTTCTACTGCATCGTAACAAAAAAGCTGCCCCTTGTCAACCGCATAATTCAAAGCCTCTCTGCCAGCTTTAGTATTAATCTGCGGGATTCCTCCCAGCCTAAACAGGGGTCAGTGATAGATTTTCCGAAAACCCTCCCCTTTACTTCCTGGGCGCCCTCAACCAGATAACTCTCAATCATCAGCCCCTTGACGGTCTTCTTTAGAAGGCTGGAATTCCTGATGCTGTGCATTACCTGCAGGGCAATACGCGGCTGCTCTTTAAACTTCTTGCCTGAATTGGCATGGTTGGTATCAACAATCACGGCAGGGTTCTTAAGGGAACGTTTCAGGTACATCTCAGCCAACCTTATCATGTGCTCATAATGGTAATTCGGGAAATTCTGACCGTATTGGTTAACGGCTCCGCGCAGGATACAGTGTGCCAGGGGGTTGCCGGCAGTGCGCACCTCCCAGCGGTTGTAGATAAAGGTATGCGGGGATTGGGCAGCCTGCACCGCATTAAGCATTACGTTCAAGTCTCCGCTGGTGGGGTTCTTCATCCCGACCGGGATATCCAGGCCGCTCACCGTCAGGCGGTGCTGCTGGTTCTCTACCGAGCGCGCCCCGATAGCTACATAGCTCAAGAGGTCCTCCAGATAAGCGTAGTTATCCGGATAGAGCATCTCATCGGCAGCGCTCAATCCTGTCTCCTCCAGTACCCTGATATGCATCCTCCGGATAGCCCTGATGCCTTCGGAAACATCGGGCTTCTCTTTCGGGTTAGGCTGATGCAGCATGCCTTTGTAGCCCTGGCCGGTAGTGCGCGGCTTGTTGGTATAAATACGCGGCATAAGAATAATCTTATCCTTAACCTCCTGCTGCAGCTTTCCGAGCCGGCGGCAATACTCCAATACCGCCTTCTCGTCATCTGCAGAGCAGGGGCCGATGATAATCAGAAATTTTGAACTCCTGCCTTTGAAGATGTCTATAATCGCACGGTCCCTGGAGAGCTTGGCCTTCTTGAGGCCGGAGGAAAGTGGCAATTTCTTGACTATTTCTTCCGCAGCCGCTATTTTGCATACATAGGTAAAACTCATTACCTTCTCCTTTGCGGGCTACTTCTTAGACGCCCTCTTCTTTCTATGCCTTGATTTGACAATGCCGCAGATGTACCTTGCAAAGCCGGATAACCTGCCCTTCTCGTAGGGAAACTCCTTGCAATGCTGGGGCTTGAGGTTGTAGTCTATCTTATGGATGGAGCAGAGGCCGTCCTTGGTGATAAAGGTGCACGGCTCATCCTCTATGCTCGTGCCGATCCTGTAGCCGGAGGGATAGTCCTTGTCCTTCTCCAGATGGAAGAAATCCCCGCCCTTTATCTTAAGCTCGAGTATCTTCTTGGCTTCTTCCAGGTCTACCCACGCCCCCAGCATGCAGCATTCATGCTTGGCCTTGCACTTATTACAATCAACCGCCTTATTTCTTCCCATAACAGCCTGTATTATACCTCAATAAATGAAATACCCAAATGGAATTTAATCCCGGGACGGGTGCTCACTGCTGGTGCAACAGCAATTGCTGGAAGGCCTTTGCGGAGATGCGCACGCCTCCCGTAAAAGGAAAATCAAAAAGTAAAATCGTAAAGATTATCAGCGATATCAACAGGGTAAGCAAAACAGTCATCACAATCTGGGAATTCAGGTTCTCGGCTCCGAAGAAAAAGCTGAAGGCGACGGTAATCAGGCCCCCGGATATCAGGACAAACCACAACAGGGGATGCACCCCTGTCTTTGAATCAACCAACCGGGTACTTCTGAGCTCTCCGAGCGCATTCAGGTTACGCAACGACTCCGCATAGAATATCCTCTGGCTCTCTGAACGCGGGGAATAAGCGGCATAAAGAACCCAAAATTTATCCAGTACCGCCGTAAGGTTCGGGCTTGTTTTGCCCATGGCGATGCTCTCCCACTCATCCGTAGAAGCCACGCGGGCATAGTCTTTGGCAAGGGAACGGACCTGCTTCTTCAAATCCGCAGGGAACGCCTCGGCATCCCTGTAAATATCCAAAAGGTAGTTGGCTTCTTTTTCCACATTCATGGCCGCCCTTTCAAAATCCTCCCAGACCACCACAAAGACAAACGCCAGAAGCACCGCATAGATGACCCCTACTGTCCCGAAGATAGGCCCGGCTACATCGTGGTGGAGCTTTAACCTGTGCTGCGGGATAAGGCTGCGCACTACAAGCAAACCAGCTATTGCAAATACCAGTATCGCTCCTATCATAATTAATCCCAACAACGGAGTAGAAACCTTTAATAACACCCCCTGGGCAAATGACATCTCAATTCTCCTCTCTTATAATTATCGCTTTTATTGCGGTGCGCCACCTATCTAAAGAAACGGCCTCTAAACTAAATTTATTCCTAACTGCCTCACCTTGATTCTGCCGCAATGCCTGGCTCCTCGGGCGGAAACCATCCCGCGCTTGCTGGCAATAAAGGTAACTGTCTCATCTGCCCTAACGCAACACCCGAGCACTGCGCCGCTAGTAGCATCCAGGCCGGACGGGACATCAACGGATAAGACATAAGCGCCTCCGAGGTTAATCAAGCGGATTAAATCGCAATAAAGTCCCCTTACCTCTCCGCTTAACCCCACCCCTAAAAGCGCATCAACTATCAAGGAGTATTTTGTAATCCTTCTCCTGATTGAATTGATATTAAGAGGCGTAACTTCGGTTATCTTATGCTTGAGTTTCAGGAGGATGCCGGCATTTACCGCTGCCTCGCCTTTTAGGCCGCAAACTTTGCCGATCAAGAATATATCCGGGTTCACTCCTGCTGTTAGAAGGTGGCGCGCCGCGCAAAAGCCATCCCCTCCGTTATTGCCCTTGCCGCAGAAAATTGCAACCCTGCCTTTGCTCCCGGCGATAATCCTCAAGGCCTCCTCTGCAACAGCGCGGCCTGCGTTTTCCATAAGCAGGAGCGTAGGGATGCCGTATTTATTGCGGGCCTTTGCGTCTAATTCCCTGGCCTTGGCAGCGGTAATAACCGGGGCGCGCGGCATGGGGGCTATCTCTTAAACCAGAACCTGTAAAGCGGGCGGGCGCCGCAGGCAAGCATCAGCACGATAAGGAAGGCGTAGTTAACCTTAAGAAGCTGCGGGAAAAGCTTGACGATGATAACGGCGGAGAAAAATGCTGACCACTTGACGAGGCCGATATCCAAAACGTTGAGCCTCTTGAGGCGTTCATCTAATTTTGCAAACATATGGCTCCTCCTGTTAACCTGATTATACCGCAAGAGGCGGGGACCCGCTATTTCTTTATAATCCTGAATGAGCTGAAACTCATGTCGCTTTTTTTGCCGGAACGGAAGACCTCTATTAATACCCAGGTGTAGACCTCCCCTTCTTCAAACTGCGAGGCAGGGAGCTTAATCGGATAGGTATCGGCGGGGAAATCCTGCCTTAGAATTAGGTTATCCTGGACAGTATTATATCCTTTATAGAGCTTAAAGATAAAGTGGTCCGTTATTACCGGCTCAGGCCTCCTCCATCTGAATTCCAGGCAGTCCTTGCCTGTTAAAACAATGTCTTCAGTGACGGGGTAAAGAAGCGTGGGGCCGGGGACAAAATCGTTGTACATGTTGATGCCGATGTAGCTAACGGCGGGAACTGTAAAGATAAGGGCGCTAAAAAAGAGTGCGGAGCATACCGTTAATCTTATCCTTAACCTCTGGGTCATTTACCTGAGTATTACTTGAAATTGTAGTGCTTCTTGACCGGCTTTCTGACCTCCCAGGTGCAGGAAAGCCCTTTGGGGAAACTGACAAAATCCCCCTTGCCGAAAGTGACTTTCTCTCCGTCTTTTGTTTCTACGGAGACCTCTCCTTCCAAGAGATAGCACTCTTCTGTGCTGTCGTAGGTCCAGGGGAAACGCGAGGCCTCTTTGGTCCAGACAGGCCAGGTGAATACGCCTAATTTCTCAAGTTCGTTATCGGTTAGCTTCTCTATCTTAATCTTCATAGGTTGCCTCCCTGGGTATTATTATACTTGCACAATAAAAAATCCCAAGCGAAATCTATTTTTGGAATAGACTTGCGCTTGGGATTGTAAGTAGACGCTGTTCTAATACTGGTAGCTGGGGTAAGCAGACGGGTCTGATTCTTCTGCCGGCTGGCTCGATCCTTCTGGCTGATATTCCTCAGGCGTATACATACTGACATCCTCGCCTTTAGAGTCGATACCGGAGACCTCTCCGGAATCATCACGCTGTGCGCCGTAGACTGACATGTCCTGGCCTGTTGAAGGCTGGATGTCTAAGACTTCTTCATCCTCTACATCCACCTTAGAAATACTGCTGCCGCTGTCGGTTGTAACAAGCGCATCGTAACTACCTTCTTCTGCCAAAATAAAGGCGGGGAAAAGCACTAACGAAAAGATAACGATTATACCAACCGCACTCGCTTTCATTTTGTTACCTCCTTGTAGGTTTGACAATATTATACTCCTACGCATAAAAAAAGAAATAAAAAGCTTACCGAAGCGTCAACCTACTCTCAGTTGCTCGCTCCTTAGGAGGAAAGCAAACCCCTTTTGTCAAAATTTCTACCTTACCCATGAGTTTAAACACTTGAAAATTTTTGCGCTTTGCGTCTAAAAATTTTCTGCGTAAGCTCATGGGTAAAATAAAAAACGCCCTACCTTTTTAAAAGATAGGGCGTTTTTTATTTTAAAGGAGCGTCAACCTACTCTCACATACCCTTACGAGTACACTACCATCGGCCCTGAGGGGCTTAACTACCGTATTCGGAATGGGAACGGGTGTTTCCCCCTCGGTATGGACACTCCAAAATATCAACAACTACATTCGGTAAAACCGCAATCTGCGAAAGCTGACTTTATAAAGGCCAAGCCGATTGGCCGATTAGTACGTATTGGCTGAAATCCTTACGGATCTTACACCTTACGCCTATCAAGGTCGTAGTCTACGACCGGCCTACACCCCGACGTTGCCGCCGGGGAGGGATACCTAGTTTTGGGAAGGGCTTGACACTTAGATGCTTTCAGCGCTTATCCCTTCCGAACATAGCTACCCAGCCTTT
>Ga0265297_10000690_pt1 | contig 93901 bp, 82 predicted proteins | sample Munlanlwell13791_FD_192502 | JGI IMG/M metagenome (GOLD analysis project Ga0265297, IMG submission 192502) | Leachate microbial communities from a municipal landfill in Southern Ontario, Canada - Leachate well 137-91 | ecosystem: Engineered > Solid waste > Landfill > Unclassified | place... | reverse complement strand
GAAGTTCGTGACCGCAAGGAGCGACCTAGGGCAAAACTGGTAACTGGGGCTAAGTCGTAACAAGGTAGCCGTACCGGAAGGTGTGGCTGGAACACCTCCTTTTTGGAGCTGTACCAACTAAAGTTGGCCTTATTACTCATGCTGTCAAATTCTTATATAGTCCCGTAGCTCAGTTGGTTAGAGCACTACACTGATAATGTAGGGGTCAGCGGTTCAACTCCGCTCGGGACTACTAAAAAAGTTCTTTAACATTAGAATTAGTAGGGAATTAATGCTTCACATTGAAACCTTTTTGCAAAAGGAGGAATTAATGCTTCACTTCGTTCCGCATTGTTTCCCCTCTCGTTCGGCAAAGTAACAAGAGAGCAAAAGAAAATAAATGCTTTAGCATTTATTTCAAATTTGCTCAGATTTTCGAAAGAATAAGCAAGCTTATTTTTCTTAAATCTTAGCAAATTTTAGACTGCGTCTATTTTTCTTTTGGAAAACAGTGTTATCTTTGCACTCTCTAACCCGGGGAATTAGCTCAGTTGGCTAGAGCACCTGCTTTGCAAGCAGGGGGTCAAGGGTTCGACTCCCTTATTCTCCACAAAAGTAGCATAACGCTACTAATACCAACAGATTACACGTTTCTGTGTAGAAATTGGGACAAAATCGAGACAAACATTTTTTACGCTTGAGGCAATGCCACAGGCGTAAAAAAAAAATGTCAGAACATCAAAAAACTATCCCGTTACTGCAATATATACCCCCACGCCTTACAGAAGGTAAGGAATGGTATATATCATACTACGCAATATATCCTGCTACAGGGAAACTACGAAGACTGAGAATAAAGCTCAATAGAATTAAGTCAATAAAACAGCGGAGGGCCGTTGCAAAACAACTAATATCAGACATAACTAAAAAGCAATTGGCAGGATGGAATCCTTTCATCGAAGCAGAAGCCCCGAAAGCATTTCACAAGCTATTCGAAGTCTTTGATATATTCATGAGAATTCACGAGAAGGAGTCAGAACCGCATACGGTAAGAACCTATAAATCATTCATGAAGTACCTTAAGGACTACCTTGTCAGGAACAACTACTCTGAACAGATGTATGTCTCTGATTTCGATGTAAGATTAGCATCAGATATAATGATCGGAATAAAGACTGATGAGAGCCTTTCTGCGCGGACTTACAATAATTATCTTAAATTCTTCAAGCTGCTGTTCAACTGGATGATGCAGTTCAATTATGTGACTATGAATCCATTCGGGCATATCAAAAGAATGCCTAACAGGCTGTTGAAAAAGAAGCGGGACGAAATCAGCAAGGAACAGAGAGATAAACTGTTGCGATACCTTGAAAGCAAGGGTAATAATAATTACCTTGTAATGTGCTTGTTATGCTATTACTGCTTTCTCCGTCCTAAGGAGATACTGTTACTGAGGGTTAAGGATATCGATCTGACAAAACAAGTAGTGTATATATCGAAAGCAATAGCAAAGAATGATAATGACAGTGTCCGTACGATTCCAGATGCAATGATGCAATACATAAAGAAATTGAATTTAGACTATCCACCAGACTACTATCTCTTCAGTTCCCTGCCAAGATTCGCATTCATGCCCGGGAAGCAGAGAGCAGAAGGACGGATCATCGCAAGATACTGGTCAGACTTCATACGTCCTGCAATGAAGTGGCCTAAGGAGATACAATTCTACTCACTTAAAGACAGCGGGATTACTGATATGCTAGATAGTGGTGTAGCTCCTAATTTTGTGCAAGGGCAGGCTGATCACAGCTCGCTGACGATAACTTCAATATATGCTAAAAAAAGAAATGCAAGGGCTCAGCTTGAAATAAAAGAAAAAGCCAGGTCGTTCTAAACCCGGCTTATACAACAGAATATACCTTTATTTTAGTTTCAATTGTCAAACTAATATAGCCGAGTATCTATCAAGATCCCGGTTCTCATCATTCCAGAATTCCTCTACAAAAGTATATAAGGCATCAACCTGTGCCCCGGTGAGGGCTTTGCATTTCTCGATCAATTCAGAAAGATCAATATTATACTTTCTTGCCGTGCCTTCAAACTCCTCTGCATCCTCACAATGGATTATCAAGGCATTAACATTACAGCGGAACATACCGTCAATGATACTCCCATTCAGTGAATCGAATAAGAAAAACCACTGTTCTTTCGTGAACCGTCCTTTTAGCTCTTTTCTTGAATAAGCCCGGATATACTTCAGGATATCAAGATCATTTCCGGGGTACATGGCACTATTGATACATTCCTGAATACCCTGATTCACATTTTTATAATTGTCAAGAAGAAATTTTTCTTGACTCTCATTGATTTTAATTGTTTTTGTTATCATGGCAAAATTTATTTTTCGTGAATTTCTTGTCTATACTTCTCATTCTCTGTAAATTTCTCAATCTGTTCGCCTTTCAGCATGTCATATGTGATGAATGTCTTGAACATGATGTTATCCTCACTTGTCATAAAACCAAGACAGACACCATCCCGGCATGAGCCATACACCTCAATGGAAAAGTGGCTTTCTTTTATTTCCTTTCTCTTGATTTCATAGACATAACTATAATTATACTTAAAGAAATGATTCATAAGAGATAGCCCATTAAGGCTTATCTGCATACGATCCCTATATCTAGAGAAGAAATGTGGAGGATATAAAATTAATTGAGGTTTTTTTTCAACCCAAGAAACCATCACAGCATATATGCCATGAGGTGAATCATACGTTGTAACATAAGTGCATCGGCTAGAATCTCCAAACTCCTTCTTTGTTCTTGCCTCAAGAAGGATAAGCCATTTGTTTTTTCGAGGAGAATTGTATGAAAATGTTGCATACACAGGAAAGCGGGTAGTCTTAAGAACTATTCTCCTGAACTTGTTAGAGTTGACATCCTCCCATCTGAAAGCATTATACATGTCTTTCATGACTTCCTGTGTCAGCTCTGCCTCTGTCATTGTATGAACTATCATATTTGTTGCTAAATTATTACTTTTGTGAAAATTCCTGCCTCTTTCATCATGATACTTTTGAGGAAAGAATTCCCCTGACTCCCGTAAAAGTCAGGGGTTTTTCTTTTAAGATTTACGCTATTTCTAATGCAGCCACCTCTTTAGAGAATACTTCAGGTATCTGGTCATCTTGAAATCCTTGTTTTGCGAACCATTCTGCCGCCTGTTCTTTAGAGATCAATTCATATGTCTCGCTTGATCCCTGCCAGTTAGACCAATGATTAAGGATGAATTTTCCGGATTTAGTGACATAAATTGCTTCATGTTCCCACTGTGATCCGGTTGCCTTGCTGATGAAATTTCTACCGTCATGGTATGAATCTTCCTTGTAATAATCCGCTTTCTCCGAATCAAACCATTGACCTGACCTGTCTGTTAATGCTACTCTTTTCATGATACTTTAATTTAAATGTTAATAATTAAGGGCCGTAATCCCTGTTTGTTGTAACAAAGATAAACACAATATTTCAATTAAGCAAATAAATATATTTGCTAAAAGTAAATATTAATGTAAATATTTATTAAAATAATTTGCAAATAGTAGAATATTGTCTATCTTTGTACTGTTGGATAACACTACGGAAAATGAAAGTAATTAAAGTATCAGAGATCCTAAGGAGATTGAACGAGGATGGATGGCATCTCGTTCATCAAAAAGGCAGCCATCGGCAATTCAAGCATGAGAGCAAATCTGGAAAAGTGACAGTTAACGGTAAACTCTCAGATGATGTAACAGGAAATATTTTAAAATCAATCGAAAAGCAGTCAGGGTTAAAGTTTTAGCCCTGACTAAAAAAGAAAAATATATGGAAAAATTAATTGTGAACATTGCAAAAACAGAAAACGGTTTCTGTGCAAACCTTGAAATAATAGACGGGTTTATAGTTGCCGTCTCAGGTAGCTTTTCCGACCTAAAAAGAGAATTGGCAGAAAGCATCGAATTCTATATAGAATGTGCAAAGAAAGATGCTGATCAATATCCGGAAGTGCTAAACGAGGAATATGATTTTGTCTATAAATTTGACATTGCCAGCTTATTATATTTCTATGATGGAATTATCACCGGTACCGCACTGTCTAAAATTACAGGTATCGACAAAAGGCAGCTAAGCAGATACCGGACAGGGGCATCTAAGCCAAGAAAGAGTCAAAGTATGAAGATTATTACAGCGTTGCACGAATTGGGGACAGACTTACTATCAGTAACCGTATAGTTATCCAACAATGATTGTACGGGAAAGGGGTTATATCAGATTATTGATATAGCCCCTTTTTTATTTTTCAATCCGGATTAGTTCCTGACTCATTATCGTGACATATGGATTTGTTGACTTCGTGGTAATCCGGACTTCTTTGGGTCGTACTCTTATAAACCCTAAAAAATACCTTGGCACTTCATGCACCACCTGAGTAAGTGGTACAATTGTGTTCATGGCCGGTCTTATTGAATCATTCTGTATTATTCCTGATAATGTCAGGTATTGATCTTTATAACTGTAAGTTTTGGCCGGTTTATTATTGAACGTAGTATTAACAAGTGGAACAGCAGTATTTGAATCCTTTTTAACTGTCATCACTGTAGAGATAATGGATTGAATATCCCTGTTCTTTATCCCCAAAGTATGAATACTATCAAGCAATTCCCGTCTGGATGTCTTAAGATCCTTTATTTCCAAAACAAGTGCCTGTGAACTGGCTGCCATCATACCGGTCTTTGTCTTGTAGTAACGGATGGTATTTTCAAGCAATACCTTTTGATTATTACTGAGCCGGTCATGTTCTTTCTTGAGATGTTGTATGTAATTTGTCCCGACAGCTATTATAGATGCCAGGACAAATATTACTGCAAACAGATACTTTTTCATAAGAAGTACATTTTATATTCTGATGGGATTTGTTTCAGTAATGCTGTGCGGATCTCCGCTTTCTCGATATCTCCATCCTTGTTGATGTCGAAAAGAGGATTCTGCTTTGCCACGATGTCTGAAGTTATCCTGAATGAATCCGGTTTGCCGACAGCTGCCGGCCAGAATATTCCACAGTATAGGTCAACCCAATCGCGATATCTACCCCGGAACACTCCAAGATGTTTCTTGACATATTCCATCTGCTCAACATTAGTCATTGACTTAAGTTGATCAGTTGTGGTTCCTAAAAATCGTGCAGTTTGAGGCATGAATTGAATCAGCCCGGTTGCTCCTATTCTATTCTGTGTTCTATGGTTCAATGTGTGCCCTGTCTCAAACCACATCAAGAACATAAGATGCTCCGGTTTTACCCGAAGGTATGCAGCGACCTCAATCACTTTTGCAATGAATTCCTGCCTGTTTTCCTTAATAAGATTTTCAAATATCATGATTATAGATTTATGAGTTCCGGGTCTTCCGTGTGGAATTCCCCTAAAGCTGGTTTTCTAAGGTTACATTCAACATTAAGACAGATATGCCTTTCAGCATATTTCTTATGCCCCACTTCTTTTGTCAGAAGCTTCTGGATGCCTGAGAGTTTTCGGTCATGTTTTCCCTGCAGGTATTTTATCTCTTCCTTTTCCTTTTCAAGCTTCATGATTCTGTCATCTTTCAAGAGAGAATCATTCTGAAAGTTTGTGATGAGTGTTCCTTGAAATTCTATCTGTTGTTGTAGAATCTCAAATTCTCCCTTCTTTGCAGTGTTTTTCTCTTGTTTGGCTCTTGCCCTGTAGTGCATAAATGTGCCACCTCCAACTATACCGCCCAACGCAGGGCCAATATAGGATAGTAGTTCAAAAAAATCCATACTGTTAACTCATTCTATAGGTTGAGAGAATGGTGTAAAAAATACCCCCTTGGTAAAATATGTGCAATTCCGCATCAGACATGGTTTGCATTGACAGATAATTATTTCTGACGTAAGACACCCATCCGTTTGAATTTGGTATAGTAATATCAACATACACTGTAGTACGATTCCTCAGGAAGATTACCTGATGAAAACCTTCAGCTGGTGTACTGGCATATGACAAAGCTTCATTAGCACTAACATTGATCGACAAATGAGATTTATCAATAGGCATATTTGCTACAGATGTAGCTGTTCCTAAAGAAACAAAAGCATCCCCGGCATATTTCAGGTTATTCCAAGTTGTTTCTCCGTCTCCTATCTTAAACTTTACAGGAGTGGTATCAGATACCACTCCTATTTGCCCTTGCAATAAAACTGGGTTGCTAGCAGCCCAATTGGCAGCTGTATTGATTCGCTGTTTATGAACAACCGAAACTGTCTTAGCCATGCTAGTTCCCTCCGTCTAGAATAAGAGCATCTGTAGTATACACGATCTCGCCTGTATCTGTAAGACCCTTTGATGATTTAAGAGCAAAATTGGTATTGAAATTCGCTGTACCACGAGCTTCTGTCCAGTACAGATTCGTCCCCTCTGCTATGTTGGCAGTTGTGAGGGTAATTGCCCCTGTCTGGCCGTTCACAGAAAGCACTGTATCTGTCGGGGTCTTCAGCTCAATCCAGTTTGCAAGTGTGCTGTAAGGAGCTTGTTTCAGTATAAAAGTCTTGTTGATATCTGACCGTATACAAACGTCACCAACATTTGCAGTAGAAAGAGCAAGCATGGCTGTCTGACTGGCTGCCTCAAACACATCTGTAATTGCAATTGATGGCATTAGAGATCCGTCTATCTTGCCATCTGCCCCCACTATAACCACGTTGCCGATTCCTGTACCGGTATTCTTAGTGGCTGCTGTACCAAGGTCCGTAATCTTTGCAGCTGTAAGGGCCGGAATATCTGAAACTGCAAGAGCAGCAATTCCTGTGACCTGACCTTTTGCATTGACTGTTATCTTACATCCTGTGCCGGCAGCAACGATATTGGCCAGCACCATTGCAATGGATACGTTTCCGGACCCGTCAAAGCTGCCTGAACCGGTACCATCGCCCGTTATAGCGATTGTACGTGCAGTCTTTAGTTTTACGGCAGCTGTCGCTTCATCAGCAAGCTTTGCCTTATCGACATAGCCATTTGCAGGGTCTATCGTTGCAAAATTAGCCTTGGTCATATCACCAAGAGTAACAATATCATCTGAGGTTACAATCTGTTTCCATACAGCAGCTTCTGCAGTATTATCTGTTAACAGAAATCCTTTCTTTGAAGCAGTGTTAACCCATACCACCCCAACATCATATGAGCTGTCGGCTGCAGTAGGATTGACAGATCTAAGAAGAGCAGGATTTGCAGATGCATAGTCAAGTTGTGCCCAAGTCTTGACACCATCACCAAATTTGAATTTCTTGGTATCTTTCTCGATACCCATTTCTCCGGCCATAAGGACAGGATTTGTACTAGTCCAGTTCGCAGAAGTATTGTTGCGAACTATGATTCTCGCATTTAATGTTTTTGTCATGATTAAAAGTTTCCGTTTATAATTTCTATATCTATTTCATTGATAATAAAATACTTTAGATTTACAGAATCCCACCTGTATGACTTATTTTCTGTCGTATCGATATAAAGGACTTTATCACTTCCGACATTAGGAAAATTGAGATATGATGGATATTGCTGTATTTCTTCCGGCTCTTCAAGCAACTCACTTATACTTGTTTCCATATCTGAAACCCGGTTACTCAGGTTGTCGATAGTCCCTTGTGACTGATTGATGTACGCTTCAACCCTTAAGGCTGCTATGATTGCCGGTCTTTGCATCCAGTTTACAAAATCTTCGACAGATCCAACGTGGAAATCAAGCCAGTAGTCGTATGCATTTTTTGATGAAGCATAACTTATCACGCTTGTAATTTGTTTTCCCTGACTATCTTCCATCTGTGACGATGCCACTATCTCAAATGCATTGACATAATCAACAGCAAGAGATCTGTAACCGACAGAAAGAGCAGAATCAGGCTTTTTATACTCCAAAAGCATGGTATAAGGGCCAGTCTCAGTGATAGCATTTGAAGGGATATTAACTAGGATCTTGCCGTTTTGTATTCCGTACTCTGGAACTATTTTGGTAGTCCTTACACGGGTGTTAAAAGCCACAAGACGAATGTCAAAGCAATCCTGAAAGTCCTCCGGAATTTGTACTATCTTTTCATCTTGCAGCACTTCACGCATGACATCCCATGCTAGGCCAACGACATCATTTCCAATGCGTACTTTCATGATTCATTGTTTTTTGAAGTGTAACAATGACAGCATCCGTTGAAACCATATCGAAGCAGTATAAGGACAAGCAGTTTAGGAGCATAGAAAGCATGTACCATCACCGAGAGGTTGCAAGACTCTTTCAGGAAAGATACTCTATGAATCTCTTTGCTTTTGAGATTGACAAGATATCTGAATCCGATTTTCTCTAATAATTTGTTTCTTTTCATATATCATTAATTTTCAATTAATACCCATGCAATACCACTTTCATCAACTGTTATTGATGTTACCCTGTCGGCCTTGACATAGTGACCCTGAGCAGCTAGTGAAGAATCTGCGAATGTTCCCTGATAATACTTGCGCTGTTCGAAGTCCGATCCTACCGGTGTCTGCATTACATTGTAATACAGCATAATGTTTTGAGCCGGATGAGACAGAGCATCCGCTTCACTCACAGAACTGAAGTAGAAGTATTCATCTGCATGCCTGCTTACAATCTCACCGACCTCTGTTACTAGCCCTGAAGCTGTTGTTACCCTGTAAAAAGGATATCTTCCCAACTCATTAGCCTCAATGCTTACATAATATCCAGTCGGTGCATATGTTGTTGCCTGAAGATTTGCAAATAAGACAAGCCCGGAGGAAGAGACAACATTCTTCAGCGTTCGTGATATATATACTGTACTAGCACTTTGTGAAGCAATCGCTGCATTAAGGGTGGACCCGAATCTCAGATTAACAGCAGCCGGTGCCGGTGAGAGTTGTAAAGCAGAAACAGAATTAATAACCCCCTCATTGTTTTCAGCCTTGAGAGTTAGGGAGTACTGTTTTCCTACCGTGAAGATTATTGACTCAATCAGAAGCACAACGCCGGTGATAGTAAGCGTTTCTTTTTCAGCACAAGACCCTACTGAAACGCTCTCATAAATATTGAGGTTAGAAGATTCTGCAATTGTTATCTGAGCAGCTGTCGAATCATAAAAAGCACTTTTGAATGAAGCATATAAAGAAACGCTGTTATTGAGAACGTTGATTGATGTACTTATTCCACCGGTAACTATATAAGTTGGTCTCTCAGGCTTACAATTCAGCCCTGCATCAAGTAATGCAACATATCCCCTGAATTTTGTGTTACCCTTCCTGGCAACAGCGTGAAAAGCCTCATTAGTTCCTCCCGGAAAAATGAGCCCAACAAACAATAACGCAGAAGTATTGACATCCTTAATTTGCAGGATCTTGTCAATATGAAACAAGGTCTTTGCAGAAGCATAGTCAGCATACCCTGTGAGTAACTTCGCAATCTGGAAGTTCTCTGCAGGAGAAGTTTTTCTCTTCAACAATCGCAAATCATATGATGATGCCGGTGCTGACATTATTCTACTGTTAATTCTATTCCGTTGATTATTACTGCAGCAAAGGCAGATTTGCCGTTGCTGTCTCTCTTCACAAATGTGTTAGCTGTCGCAGATGATGTGGCATTTTCAACAGCTGTCTTGAGTTCTGCACTGATATGTACATTTGCATTCTGACTGTGGTCATAAGCAGTTTTACCTCTGTCTCCCCTATATGCGGTTGCTGATGTCTCACCAAGTGCGAGCGAAGTTGACATGATGACGAATGCACTTCCAGACCACCTATAAGTAAGGTTAGTGTCTATTGACACGTATATCTTACCAGTCTCTGGTGTTATTGCACTTCCTGACACAGTGAAGGTTGCCGGATTTACATAGATACCCTCAATCACATCATCAACGTAAGAAGGAAGGTTTGCAGCAAGTATTTTCCCTGAAGACAGAATTGGATACCTTGTATCTGTTTGAGCTTTGGTGTAATAGTTAGAAAGGTCCACGTTATCAAGATCCTTAACCGCTCCGGTTATTTCACGGTAATTGTATCCATCGGCATAAGATTCATCAGATGATGGTATAGGGCTATCAGATATGCTGCTTACATGATTGATTCTAGACCCATCGGCAATGACTGTTATGTCGTTGTATAGCATGAATGGATTCAGGTTTGTAGAAGTTTGCACAGGAGAAATCCAGAACCCAATTACATGGCTTTCCTTACCTTCAGGGATAATCCTGAATGCATAGAGATTCAATTTCTGGCCGCAAGCAATTGCCTTGAAATGGTTTGTCACAAATCCGGAAGATGATGTTCTGGCCTGTGCTATCATCGAGAATGGCTGTAGTCCTCCTAAGCCCATCCCTGTAATATGGATACTTATGTAATGCTCTTCCAGAGCCGGGATATCAGTTAATATAAGTGTCCCATAACCATTTGGCAAGGCTGATTTTTTCCTCTCCTTGTACATCTGAGCACCCCTGTCACCTCTGTATGCCGTTGCAGAAGTCTCACCAAGTACGACACCACCAACACCACTACCACCTATATCAGATCCGTTGTACTGAAGTTTCCCTGCAGATTCTGACAGTTTATTGATTACTGAAAGGTTTTCATGTACATGAGCCATCAGTCCGATTGCAGAAGCAAGAATCTTCTCATACAGAAAATTCCAGATAGCACCCCAAGAAAGTTTCTTCCAAATCGTTGTGAATGGTGTCTGAACAGGGAACAACAAAGAGTCTTCAAGAGCTGCACTCTCAAACTCAACTAGCCGGGGAGCTAAAAAAAAAAGCTGCTCAGGTGTTGAGATCTCTAGGTTATCCGGAAGTGTTCCCATTGTCCTGGGAACACTCTGCAGCCCCTGATCCACGCTCATCCGATATGTAAAGGGAAAGGATACCAATGGTTCAATTGATGTTCTCTCCGGAGAGGACTCTATCAGGGTTATTTTACGAAGTGTCCCGGTCTGCAGTTTGTATGCAGATCCGGATACAAACAAGTCCCAGATCCACGAGCATTCCACTTTCGACAGGTTGCCGGTAACCTGTTGGTACTTGCGAGTGAAAGTTGTTTCAAGCTGTTGGCTGCTGTCATCATACAACCCTTCAGTATGCTCCAACTCCGGGGCGAATGTCAAAGCCCCGTTGAACACTACCGTGTCAAGGCCACCAAGCGAGTTTTCAAAGAGATATGTCTCATCCTCTATAGTCGCTTTCTTATATACATATCTTTGAATATATGACAGCCTTGTCCCGGCCATGTCCTCTACATACAGATCATAATAGCCATAGCACTCTGAATCCTGAATACTCATTATATAAGAGTACATTACATTATATGTGAAACAGGTGCCGGCAGCCTGATCAGCGAGAGTAACCACTTCTGAACTTCCATCCTTCAGGTAGAACTTAACCTTTATTGAACATGTTACAGGTGCATAATATGTTAACCATTCAGGCTGAGAATATGCGACACGCTTTGTCTGGGGTTGCCATGTAAGCCAATTTGTTTTTAGGAAGTTCACGGCAGTATCTGAGAAATTCTCCACTCCGGAGCGAATGGCCACAAAGGACACCTCAGTCGCATCAATCAAGGCACGAAAGGGCTTGAACAAGGCAGTCTGTTGGAATGAATCAGAAGTAGGCAAAATGAATGACAGCTGACTCTTGATTATTTCCCTTACATCTATCTCTATTCTCCCTGAGGCATTTGGTGTATAGGTCTCATCAAGCAGCAATTCATCTGATTGATACAGCTTGAATGAGATAGGATCAGATGCAGCAATAGAGAATTTCTTCAGGTTTGAAGCCAAGGACAATGCGTCCGGGTATGATAATAATGTAGCCATAAGTAAGATGTTGACTCAAAATTATCATCATGGATGCCCTAAAGAAAGGACAGATTTTAGGTGAAAGGAATGGTTTCAGAGTCATTAAGCGACTCCGGATCTTTTATAACCATGAACTTGCTTTTGCCGTGTGTTATCCTCTGAGCAATAGTATATGTCAAGGATTCGGGGATTAGCAGCTGCCCTCTGAGTATTTTCAAAGCAGAAAGTTTCAGGGAGAATAGATCCTTGATAGGATAATCTATTCTACATTCAATCTCACATCCTGAGGTCCTGAGAACCTTATCCCATCGCCTGAAAAATGAAGAGTAGATGTCAGTAGTTGTCAGGTCTAGGGCACTCCATATATAGCCACCATTATTATACTTTTGAGTTGTCCCCAGATAATACTTTGCAGGGAGTTGCTGTTTGTACACGGAGTTGAATGCAGGGATTGTCTCTTCAACCGCTCTTCCGGCAGCAAAAGCAATTATTATATCCTGATCTGCATCGTCTGACTCTCCATCAATAACTGTATTCACATTTCTTCCATCCCCGATATAAGGACACATTACATTTATTTCGGAAGTATCAGAACTCCATATCGGAACTGAAACCATTGGGGGCATTAGATCACTGGACTTGTATTCTGATGAAGCCTGTTCGCCTCTCTTGAACCTGAAATAGTTTGTCCCAAGAAACTTGATGTTGCTTGGAACCCCTCCACCCTCACGGCGGAAGTATAAGTCATAGTACCCACCGGTTGCCAACCTCTGTACAAGATGGTGAGTGTACGCCGGCCAGTTCTGCCAGTTGTATGTGCGCCAGTCAGCTTCTGTGATTTTTTTCACAGAAGAGTATTTCTTTGCAAGATCGAAGACAGTATCAGCAGCCGGTGATGCTCCCTCTAAAGAGGTGTCAGATGAAATGTCCACCTCCTGAGCATCAGAGAAGGTCGGTTTTATTTCCCCATTCAGGAAAGGAGTAAGATCCGAATCAGCGGATGATTGCAAAATGCTTTCCATTGCGACCATATCAACTGATTTTGATTCAGGATAGATGTAAGCATGAATGAGGAACTTTGTCTCAATGAACTTCAAAAATTCAGCAACGGTGCATGATGGTACCAGATCTGAATACTTGATTCTCCCGGCACAGATGGTGTCCACAGTATTATTAAGTAGTACAACCTTTTTGTAAGGACTCCCTGCAAATTTGAAAGGATTGGTTGTCACAGTATAGCCATATTCAGCGAATATAAGCTCTATTACACGATACATCCAAAGGAATGGGGTTATCATATAACCGGCAGGAACATCTATCTGCTCAGAATCCTTTGTAATTGTCCTGGCATCCCAGATAAGTTTCCACGGGTCTAATGAAGATGTCGTATCAGGGCGGTTTAGGACCTGATAGCCGGTATCCTCATTATAGTTGATTGCTACAGGAAAAAGTGTGAAATCATCGACAACACTTTCCTTCATGCATTGATACAGATAATCTGCCCACTCTGCCGGTGTCGTGTACTCATCCCTAATAATCTTCCCGAATATTGTAATAAGATCCACATCCTTAATCTTTGAATATAGATCGCTTTCATTAAGCATCATTGCCCCGGTTATACCGCCTTTCTGTTCTGCAGAGTCAATCACGAGTTGCCCTACTTTCTGCCTCATCCCTGTATCAAGTATAGAAGGGAATTTGCGCATATAGAGGCCTTTTCTCCCGATTCTCTCAGGGAAGCCAAGCACAGTATTATTGCGTACAGTTGCCGGGATTGTCACAGGTATGCTCTGTGTCCCCTCATCGGAAAACGCCGGGGAGTTCTGTGTCACTTCAAAACCGAAATCTGCCGGCAGATCCAACTGCTCATCTGCTACAAAAAGTCTCATAAACTACCTTGTTTTTTAATTCTGTCTTCCAACTCTCTCACTGCATTAATTTCTGAAGTGAGTACATACCCTTTCCACGGCTTGTCTTTCAATGCCCTTATTTCAGCCAAGATCATCAAGAACAGCTGATTCATGTCGCCACCCTTATTATTGCCTGTTGTATAGCCACCTGAAGCGAACCCATTTGCTTTAGGACTCATAATAGAGTATTTCTTTTTCCTCTCCTTCTCAAGCGATGCAAATACAAGCGGATTAGAACGTACCATAGAGGCCGGAGCAACCCACTCATTTGCGTGAACAACTCCAACAGGGGTATTGTCTGAAGGATCTTTATCTGTGAATCCTCCATCAGAATAGCCTTTTACTGATACTTTTGAATTTGAAGATGAATTACTACCGCCTGAGGAAAGGCTTGATTTAAGGGCATTTCTTTGCTGAACAATACTTGCAATCTGCACTCCTGTTGTAGCACCAATAAAGACAGCAGCAATAGCCCCGGCGATAGGCCCTAACTGTGCAAAGGCCTGAATTACGGCAAGAGCTCCGGCAGCTATAGTCTGGATTATCTTTATTGCCATGTCCTTGTCTGCATATTTTATCTGCAGGGCCAGTTTTTCTTTCTCATACTTCTCTTCAATGGCTGCTTTCTTATTTGCATCATCCCCTGCAAGTGCCAGTTCTTTTTCTTTCTGTGCCTCAAGCTTGTTGAAATCTGCATCCTTGATAGAATTGTAAAAATCGGACATCGCCCCTACAATACTATTGATGTTCTGTGCAATATCTTCAGCATTTTTCAACTTCATCTGCTTAACAGAATACTCATATTCCTCTTGAGTGATAAGGTTCTTTTTGAGCATATCATCAAGATTCTTCTGTTCTGCAGCCTTTCTTCTCTTCCAACTAGCAGCCTGATACCTCTCCTTTATATCTGCAGCCTGTCGTTCAAGATCCTTGAAGCGTTTGATTCTCGCTTCATCCTCCGAGCTTGTGTTTGTTATAGGAGTTATCTTACTTGAAGTAATCTCTTCTTTTCTAGCTTTTTTATCCTCTGATTCATTCGCCAGTTTCTTGCGTTTAGCTAGTGATTTCTTGAATATGTCATTCACAGAGTCCTGAGCCTTCTGAAACTGTGCAAGCATAGCATCAAGATACTTTCCTTCAGCATCCTCATTGTCCTGCCCATATTGGATATACAGGGCGTTTCTTCGGGCAAGGAATGTGACTGTATCAAGGTTTGATTGTGCATGATATTCCTCCTGGCTAATCAGACCTTTCATGTAGGATTCTTTCAGTAGATTATTCTTCCTTTTCTCCTCAGAATCCAAATTTTCCAGTGCAATTTGAAAAGCCTTTTTATTAGCTTCCAAGAGAGCAGCATTACGGTTGTTTACTATTTCCTCATTCTCATCAAACTCCTTTTTTAGTTTTTCAGGTTTAGGAGGTCCGAGCACTTCTTCATTAGCAGCTGCAATGAATTGGAACTTCTTATTGACTGCTGAGATGTCAGAAACCATATCCGAGTACTCCCTTGCAAAATTCCTGAATGGAATTATCTCAAAGAACCTGTTGACCTTTGATAGAATCTTGTTTATCTCTGTGTAATAGTCCCCTCCGGCTCTTATACCATCAGCAAATGATGTGGCATAGATTCTTGCGGTGTCCTCGGAAAGCTTGCCCTGCTTCATCAGAACCTTGACCATTTTCTCATAATAATTCGCTTGTTTTTCAATCGACTTATTAGTTACGTCTGTAATGGCCTGCTCCTTTATCTTCAGCCCAATCGTCTGTTCGATAGCGCTGTTAATTGCTCTCCGAGCGCCTTCGATATCTGTGAGGACTCCTTTCTCATTGATTAGTGATGAAACATAAGGGCCGTATAGTTCAGTGAGCTTTGCAATTGCTGCTTTATATTGATTCGATCCAACAACTGAGTTCTTGATAACATCAAGCAGATCCGATGCTGATTTCTTTGCCTTTTGAGATTCAGAGTAGTATTCTTTTGTTGCTTTTGTAAGGTCTGATTGATATGTGAAAGCTTTATATATTCCAAGCCCTAAAGCAGAAATGGCTGTAACAATAACCCCAACAGCACTTGCTGAAATTGTTGTATTGAACAATTTCATAGCAGCTGCAGCCCTCACTGAATTCCCCTGCAGCGTAGCCATTCCGGCAGCAAGTAGCAATGAAGCAGCTTTTGATGCTACAACAAGGGTATTCCATACAGCTATGACAGCGTTCCAACTCTTATACATTAGTATAGCTGCGCCACCGGCAGCAATGAGCTTGTAAACCCATGCTGGGGTAGAAATAATGACCTTCAGAAATAGTGTTCCGGCATTTGTTGACTTCAGAAATGCAGGGGAAAGTTGCTCACCAAGAATGATTACTTGATCTTGAAAGGCTTTTTTCGCCTTGTCCAACTGTGCCTGTCTAGTGTTATTCTTGATATTGTACTCATTCTCAAGCGATGTAGCCTTTTCAAACTCAACATTAGATAATTTCTGTGCCTCAGTAACCAGATTAATGTTAGTTCCCAATGAGGAAAGAACACTCACAAAACGTGCTCCTTCTCCTCCCATCTCCTTGAAGAGAGGCACCATCTGAGCAAAACCGCCTTTGCTGTTGAGACCTTTCAGGACAGCTATTATTGCACCATTGACATCTTTTGACAACATTTCTGAAAATGACTTGAGATCCATGTTGGCAATTTCTGCCATCGTAGCTGTCTCTGAATACATCTTCATCAGGAAGTTCTGAAATGCAGTTGCTGACATCTCCACCTGTGCGCCTGATTGGTCAAGGGCGGAAGCATATCCAAGTATATCCTGAAGGGTAAGCCCTGCCTGATAGCCTGGGCCTGCAACCCTCTTGGTGAAGTCTACAAGATACTGCTCAGCTGCTGACGATCCTTGACCTATAGCATTGATCGCCGAGCCAATAGACATATAAGCACGCTCAATACCAAGTTCCTTTGTGAGTTTAAAAATCTCGGCAATCTTTCCTATATTCAATACTGCATCCTCGCCTAGATCCTCACGCAAGGCAACATTGATCTTGTTCGCTGCCGTTACAAATGCAAGAATATCCTCCTTCCCGCTTATTCCAAGCTTACCGGCATCACGTGCCAGTTGATTGAGTTCTTCCCGAGAAGTGCGTGTATTAAGTTTCTTGAACTCCTCGTTCAGTCCAACAACCTCTTTTCTGAGCAGTCCGGTTGTTTTCATCACATCAGCATATATGTCATCCATCTTTGCTGCTTTGTCTGAAGCTCCACGCAAAGCGAGTGACATTCCTGTTATTGATGCAATTGCTGCCGTTGCAAGTCCGAAATACTTGTTAAAGGTGTTCCCTGCACGACTCAGCCAGTTCTGATTCTCCCGGACTCTTCCATTGAGTTGATCAATCCTTCCACGTACAAGGTCAAGCTGTTTGCTTTTTTCCGTGAATTCCTTTGTTGCAGGTGTGAGACCTTTTATCTCATTCTTCAGGGCTTTGGCAGTCTTTTCCAGATCCCTAATTGAGGATCCATTCAGGTTCTTCAATACAGAATTATAGTCAAAGGTCTGCTGTCTTACAGATCTCATTGCTGACTCTGTGGACTTCAATTCTGCTGTCAGCTTCTTTACCTTTGTATCATCCCCTGCCTTTGATGCAGCATCAATTTCTTTCCGGTACTCCTTTGCTTTTGTCTTGAGGGCTTCCAATGCCGATTCTGCAGCCTTGCCATTCAGGGTAACGATTGATTCCGCTCTTGCTGTATTAGTTCTTGCCATATTGATTATATCTTGATGTTTCCCAGGCTTCGAAGTTTTTATCTACCTGTGAGAACCCTTTATTCTGTATTAGTGAGATGGCATCCAAGGCCTTTTCTCCATATCGTTCAGCCATCAGGATAGCCAGTTTGTGTACTTCTGCAGTGAATTGTCGTGAATACCACGGTTTTGCCTTTCTGTTTGAAGATGCAACCATATTGTAAGGCACTCCTTTGCCGACACCCATATCAGGAAAGATTCCATAATAGAGGAATGTGAACATCACCTTAAAAGGATCTCCCTTTGCGTCTGTAAATACGTGTGAGGTGAAGGATTTCAGGAGCTCAGATGTTTCAACAATGTTGAGTCTTGTAATTTTTGACTCCCAACGCTGTATGACAATGTCTGCCCATGCCGTTACGATATCAATGTCCTCATTCATCGCTCAGGTCAATGTTATCCTTGAATGTTATAAGAAACTCATAACCATAGCAATCCATTGCTCCTGACCGTTTCATATAGGTAATATGTGAGGAGTCAAGGCCCTCAAGATCCGGCTCCGTGTCAGCATCCCTAATAATTTTCTTCAGGATTTGAGTTCCCAGAATAAATGCATCCTTGTACAGCTTTGATATTTCTGTTCCCTGAAGCATGACCCACATTGAAATGCTATAAGAATCAACGGGCCCTGCATCAATATCAATGCTGCCGATTGACTTATCTTCCACTATCACGCATGGAAACTGAGATGTACGCAGATTATCAAGGATAGCAATGATACCATCAAAGCCCTCTCCGGAGAGAACCTGACCTTGAATCTTTGAGACATCTGAGAATTCCACAATCTCAGGTAATACCCGTGATAGATAATCAACTGTCAGCATGAGTCTTTGCTTTAAGGTAAATATTATCAAGTGCCAGGAGGACAGCATTCACTTCAGTATCAAGTATCATCTTGTTATCCTGAGGCTTGTCATTGTTAAGACATGACAGAATCTCCTGCAGTGTCTCTGCAGGACTCTTTCCGGAGCCCTCTCCCTCTGTGAACACATGCGGGTAAGTCTTTTTAAAATGGCCTTTCAGTCCAATCCACCAGAAGGTTAATGCCACCGCATCAACAGGCTTAAGCCTCGGTTGCTTTCCTGTCAAGGATTCACACATCAATGCCAACCACTTCATTTCCTTTGTTTCCTGATAGCGGCCAAAATATGCATCTGCGAAATAGAACTGTTTGAAAGTCTTGTCATACAGTTTAGAATTCACCCCCGGAAGTGGAGAGTCCGGCAGTCCTATAGAATCAAGCACGAATGACAGCTCTTCACAGGCTTGCTGTATTGCAGTAACCGGCATATCAAACCGGTGTTTCCCCTTTTTGAAGTGATACGCTGCAGATAAAGTATCTTCATCCTGTCCCGGTCTCATCAACAAGTGTATGCCTGTCAGCCTGCAGAACGAGTCAAAAAGAAACTCTTCTCTTGTCAGGTTTTTGAGCATTAGGGCAGAGATAATCATTAGCTGCTCCCTGCTTACTTCTACCCAAGAGGTTGGATATTTAAGGTCAATATTCATGATTAAAACATTGAAAAGATTGGAGTGTCCTCATGTGTCAGAGTCAAGTCTGCATTTGCCTCAGAGCTAAAGAAGGTGAGAAATTGCCCCGGGTTCTTTTTCATGAAAGAAACGGCTTCATTAAGCATATTATCAACAGTTTCATGATCCCTGACAATCTCTGACGATATTGCATGTTTGACATATTCAAGCACCTTCATATCGAAGCTGTTAATCTGCACTCTGTCCCGGTACTTTTCAAGGAGTTCAGTTGCATAAGCCTGAGATATCCTTGATGCAACCGTTGTGTTCAGTGATATCTTCATCCCTGCATAATGTTTCTTGAACCCATTGTAAGATGTCGGATAATTCTCTGCACATGCAGGAGTATACAGCGCATATCTCTTGAATTCAGAGTAAGTTGATATAAGCCCTGCAGTGATATTGTCAAACTGGTCTGTTGAACGCCAGACAACATCATACTTTGCCGTTGCAATGAGATAATCTATCAGAGTATCAGTAGCCTTGTCAAGCCGGTTAGTGACAGATTGTATCAAGGCATCAACCCTTTGTCTTGATGCAGGGCTCATCTTCTCAGAGGAATGAACTGCAAATCCTGACTGAGTTAGCACTAGATCCAGTTCCGGTATTGCAGCAAGAAATGCAGACAAGGAGATTACCCTTTCACACATTGTCAGAAGCTTGCTGTCTTCTTCATTCTTACCTTCCAAGAGAGAAAGCAGTTCTTCACCTAATATGTCATTAGTCAGTTCCTGTTCAGCAGTAAGGAAGTTATCATCCATTGTAGTGATATCTTCCTTTATTGATATTGCCGGCAGGTATTTCTTTGCCTGTAATAAGTTTTGAATAATCATACTAAGCCTTGTTTGTTGTTGATTCCTGCTTCCCTGTTTTATTCTGATCAAGGGTTGTGAAGATGTATTCAGGGATTATCACTGTAACGTCTTTTGCCCATTTATTGACCTGTCTAATGATGTTGATAGGGCGAAGTGCTCTGTCTACGACAGGTTTCATCAGGGACTGTTTTATGAGGAATAATTCACGTTTATCCGTGCCTGACACTCCTGAAGAACCTTTGCCCGGTGTCGCTCCAATAAGCGAAGGATGAACCCCCATTGCGTAACAGATGGTATTGGCAGCTGTTTCAACGTCTGTTATGTACTCTCCACCGTTCAGATCGTTCTTGATAGGTTCAATCTCTATCCATTTTTCCTCCTTGGTGGAAGATCCTGACATCACAAGCTCCTTGAAGGCCATGACTGATTTGTTTGCATTTACCGCCCCTGTGAGAAAGTCGTTGAATTTTGTCTTCTCTTCATCAATCCTCTTCTTTCGTGCTTTGACATCAGTTGCAGGGATCGATTCTTTTTGGAAGATATCCTCAAAATACTTTGGAGAAATGTAGATAATGAACTTAACTCCAAGATTATTCTGCATTATTGCCTTTTTGAGAGCCGGTATTGCAACGGAATGATCATACCAACCGGATTCAAAAAGTGAGTACCAACTCGGTCTTGAGTAGTAAGGTCTTCCCGGCGATGGCATATATACAGGAAATATCATCCTTTCCTTTTTCAGTGCCATCTTTTTAACCACATCATTGTAGGCATTGAACTCATCAATGACTTTTGAGGCAACCACATCAGAAGCACTTGGGCTGTCAGCCCATTTTGAAGAGTAATAGTGAAAGTTAATGTTGCCTTTAGCGTCCATCATGGACCATCTTGAAAAAGCAGCTTCCTTGTGTCTTAGTGAATAGATTTCTGATTTCTTTGCCTCAGGAATCATCTCAGCAAAGGCATTGCTAAAATGACATAAGTCTGTCAGCTGTTCAAGGAAGAACATTGAAAGATCGTTCCTTTCAAAAAACTCCCATTCCTTTCCTTCTGATAATTCAACATAGTCAACGACTTTCCCTATATCATTCTTAATCAGTCTTACCACCTTAGGTCCAAGTCCAAAGCTTACATTCCTGTTGAACTCCACATTTGTGGACATCACATCTGATTTTCTCATCAGTTCAAGAATCTGATCCGGAAGGTCGTTGCGTGTACCCCACGGAGCAACTTCATAGTTCCCTACAGAAACAGGTTTCAGCTCCTTTTCCTCAAATACCGATGAAGAATCAACCGCCAGGACTGTTTTTATTTCAGGATAAAAATTAAGGTCATCAAGAATTTCAATCATATAACTACCTCCTCACCATTAAATTCAGTTATTGTTACTCTCCTTATTTTACGAATCTGCCCGGAGTCGATTATCAGGATATTTAAAGTATCCCCTGAAGAATGAAAACTTGTACATGTGCACTTACGGACATGTATTTTCTCCCCGGATTCTGAGACCCAACCAATAGAAAATATCTTGATGGTCTCTACCAGTTCATGTATTTTACTGCTATGTATCATGTAAGCGAAAATACATTGCTAAAAACGCCAGGCAAAGGACAGATTTCAAAGAGAAGAGCCCTCCAAGGAGGGCCCTTCAACTGTCTCTTTTATAGCAGTCCATCATCAGCAAAGCTGAAGTATCCATCTCCTGCTATTATGATGTGATCAAGCAGTGAAATATCGAAAAGGGAAGCGGCTTCCTTAAGCAGTTTTGTCTGAACCTTGTCATTTTCTCCCGGATAAGCATTTCCTGAGGGATGGTTATGTACAAGAATCAATGAACAGGCAAGTAATTCAAGTGCTCTCTTCATAACAAGTTTGATATCAACAACCGTTGCACAAACTCCTCCAGAGGAGAGCATTTCCTTTGCAATTACCTTGTTTGCCCTGTTCATGTACATTACCCAACATTCCTCATGAGAAAGATGCTTTAACAAGGGAGAAACAAGTTCAGCTGCAGTTGCTGACGAACGAATTTGCACCAGTGATGGCATCGATGACAGTTGGTACCTAAGGGATACCTCCGAGAGAGCTCTTATCTTTCTCGCCGTTGACTTCCGGTATCCCATTTTTAGCAGTTCCTCATTATTTTTCAAAAGGAGTTGCTGTAAATTACATTCTTCTGAATTGATTCCAAGCAGAGAAAGCAGTTCTGAATCATTTAATGACTTTACGCCCTGTGTCTGATAGTTGTTTTGAATTTCTTTAAGTGTTCTCATGATACTTTGTTTTAGTGAATTTTCGGCCTATCATGAGCGATATCGAAGCAAGAATTACCAAGGAATACGACCTGTAAGTGTGGAGATTCTGAAGGGAACAAAGCCTGTTATTGCATGTAATCCATGAAGCTTAAACTTTGCCGTCAATTCACAAAACATCATGAGACCGCTTCAAGACAGCAATCAGAATAAGTCAATGATCAGTCTCAGTCTTGAATCAAGAATGTAATAGCAAGCAAACTCACCTCTGTGCTGAGAAAGAAGAGCATAAAAAAAGCCCCTGTATCGGGGCTGTATTTTGTTGTTGACTACCAGTAGCATTTTACCTCTCCATCATCTTCCATGCAGGATAGTCCGTTCAATCTTGCGAAACTCATTGCCTGTGATGTAGGCACCTCTTCTGAATCAATGACTCTACCATTAGATTTCATTTTGATGATAATTCCAAAGTCGTTTGAGATTTCAATTTTGTAGATGGTTTCCATGATAATTCTTTGTTAATGATTTATATGGACTATAAAAGGTAGAGAATAGAGAAACCAGTTTTTTCTAAGAATACAACCTGTAAGTGTGGAGATTGTTATGAAAACCATGCATGAACTTGTTGCAACGTAATGAACGTAAATACTTTTGTCCATAGGAATCAGGAACAAGACAGGAATTCTCATATCATCACAATAAATCAAACGCCGATTGTCATTCAATCTAATGAATCCGGGCAGAAGAACATCACAGCTTTTCGCATGAACAGACCTTGAATAATGATGCCGGGAAAAGCCTTTTTCAACAACATCTCACCTATGACCGCCCCCTTTAAGGCGAATCTTTAACAGCCCTTCTCGGTCTTTGCTTCTTTCTTGGCGAATTCAGAAAGAAGCCCCTTCGGGAGAACCGATTTGTCCATTTTTCAAACCGAGAAATGTCTGAAAACCAAAAATCAAGACCTTTCCAAAAAGTTTCGTGAAACTTTTTAGTGTCTACACATCCCAGCACCGCCCTGTAGGTAAAATGCAATTGCACCCCCCGATTTTTCCCGAAATATGCCAAAAGGCTCGCCGTCCCCATGCCCTCGCATGGCAAAAAAAAAGGAGGCAATTGCCTCCATCATATCCCTATACCCATTCACTCGAATTTGGTAATGACATTAATGTCATGAGCAAACATCCATCTGCAACATTGTAGTTAGAACGCTGACCCTAGGCCTAACCCTGCCGTTGAGTATGGGAACAGGCATATCCCTATGACTAGGGTGTCAAATGCATCTGAGCCGTCTGTCCTTAGCTCTAGAGGATCATCCTCACTCTCTGCCAACTTCTCGCCTCCCTTGTACTTTCTGAATCCCTGTGATGTGATGGCTATCTCTGCAAGAGATATAGAGAGGATCAATGCCTCATTATTCTCTTTGTTGAGTACCGGCAGGAGATGCTTTGCACCTGTCAGGCAATCATTAAGAAAGCTGTACTTCTCATGGTGTTTCATTGGGTTACCTACATGTACCCTTGTAACACGCCATCCATTCTTATACAGCTGGTCACATATCACAGCTGCAAAGTCATCCTTACTGACTGCATAGTTGGATCCAAGAGCTGTGCTGTCATAATAGTAGATAAATTCCTTTGTCTGGTGATACCGGTAGTAATGACAGAAGTCATCAATGAGTTCCCTCAATTTGCGTGTATACTTAACGTAAAACGACTTTATCACCTTAATCTTCAGGCCATCTCTCTGACCACACACAAGCCAGTTGATATTAGCATTATAGTCGAATGCCCCTGCAATTGGGGCTTTGAGATCCACATCTGCATCAAGCATACAACCATAGTCTTGCTCTTTTGAAAAGTCATAAAGAGAGTCTATGAGAGGCTTGTTATTGTTTGCAATGTATGTGTGTATTCGTTCTGTGAAGTTGGGGTAAAAGCCATCCTTCAGCCTCTCAATCCGCTTTGACATTATAGATGTCTGAAACACCAAAGGAGGGAGATCCCTCTTCTGTTGTCTGAGATACGACAACCCCACAACATCAACATTCTCAAATGTAGAACACTCGCTATAATATACAGCTATTGACCTAAGTTGAGCGATTAGTTTTTCTGTTTCCCTTATTGTCCGGGCTTTATATTCTGAATCCGGCAATGTCCTAAGCCTATGCCACTCTGCCATCAATTCCTTGATAGAATCAATAACCTCAGGGTCCATCTTCTCACGATAATTCAGGAGCCATTTCCCTGATTTTGTGACAGGCATATCAGAAACAAACACATAGCCATGATGCCAGGGACAGTCTCCAAAGTATCTCTTCGTTCCTCCATTCGCCGGAAACGTCTCTTCCTTCAACTTGTCAAAGTTCAGACCCTTTGCTTCATCACCTATGATGTAATCAAGAGTCATTGAGTTGGAAGAAAGTTTGACATCCTGAGAGATTATGACCTGAATAGATCCGTTGTACCACGCGATTACATCATCATAGTTATTGGGCTCAACAATTGGCTTATCAAAGCCTAATTTCTTAGGGGGTTTACGACCTATCACATAATGTACATCTCTTATGTACCCCATGTCTGCGAGTCCGAGAAGCATTGCCGGGAGCGTTCTGGTGTGTGCCTGTTTGAATGTTGAAGCAACGAATGCACCCATTGATCCTTTCATCATCTGAGTGTTCCTTATCACTCGCTGTGATATAACACCATGTGACTTCCCGGTCCTTCTTCCCCAGATGTCAACCTCTGTGTTTGCTCCAACGAGAAGAGCTTCCTGTTGTGCCTTATTCAGGTATATCTTCTTCATTATAGCAAGAGGTGTCAAGTTCTATTTCTTCAGCATATTTCGCAAACAACCTGAGGGCTTTTTCTCGCACACCGGGAACGGACTTGACCCCGGCATCCTCAGGATTGATGGAGAAGGATAAATCTGTCGGCACAATCTTATCGAATGGCAATTTCTCTCCGTCATCCTCATTTGTGCGGTTGTTATAGGCAATTGCCTCAGCTATTTTGGTGAGTGCCTTGGCTTTCCTGTCATTCCCTGCCATAGCTGCATTATGTGCTTCATCAAGGATGAAATTGGCCTTATATCGGTAAAACTCTTTTGTTGCTACGGGGATGTTACCCAGGACAAGCTTGATCTGAGCAATATCGTTGTATGCCTGACTCTTTGAAACGTGGTGATTGACCATCAGGTAATCACGCATTCTTGTGTCGGATAATGTTGGTTTCTCAAGCCAGTATGTGTAAGCATCTCTGAGCCGGGCAAGCAAAGCCTGATCTCCTTCTGATAGTTCAATCGAACTATCAAAGAGAGCCTGAGAGATGAGATCCATTGAGTCTGTTCGTGGCATGATTAACCCTCCGATTCGTTCATTTGTTGCAGGAATCTCATCATCTGTTCTTCAGCTTGCGGAGATCCTTTCTTTGCAAATTCCATAGTGGCTACTCTAAGATCCTTCATTGCTGAAAGCTTTCCTATCCAATAGGCATTATTCAACGCAGAATGCTCTACATTGACAGCTCTAGTTAATTCCTCTTCTTCTATGCCGGTAAGCATGGCAATTTCAGGAATGCTAAAGAACAATCCTGCCAGTTCCTGTACTTCCTGTAATTGAGATGGAGTTATCATAAATTTTCTTCAGGTCTTCCTTTATGACAGATATTTCAGCCTCTCTGTCTGTTACATAAAATGTCTCTATCCTGTAGTTCATTGTTGCGTTGGCACTCATCACAGCCACAGCCTCGAAAGCATCATTGACAACATATATCAGCTTTGCATGAGAGTTGTTCAGGTAAACCTTGTCTGCTACATTGGTGAGAAAAAGTATTATTTCCCTGTGCCTTGTCATAACAGCAAAATCCAATACAAGCGTTATGTGCGTTATCTTTCCCTCATTTTTAAGTTTTAAAAGTCTTCTTACCCATCCGTCAGTTACCGAAAAAGAGCAAATGACGATACTGCAAGGTTGCCTGGCATGCTCTAGCATTCCTTCAAGTATCGACCATGAGTCTGCCTTATCAATAGTGATAGAAGGTATTTTAAGCATAACAAGGGACTATGGAACTATAGAGACAAAAATACCCGACAATTGCCGGGTATTAAAGGACTGAAACAAGTTGGTCAAAATCCCTTTTCCTTAAGCTTTAGAAGGGTTTCCTCCTTCAGGACTGCTCCTGCAGATATAAGCTCTTCTACTTTCTGTTTGACCATCGACCTTTGTTCATCAGTCAACACTTCTTTCTTTAGCATCTTTGAGATGTAAGCCCTTGCGGTGTTAACATTGAAAGAATTACCTGAATTGTCGTCTGTCTTTTTTCCGTTGATCAATTGTCCGTCTATATGAGCCCACTTGCTTTTCACTTGCAACTCAATGGCTGTAAGCTGATCTCTGAATTCCTTCCTGCCGGAATCAGAGTTGGCATTCTTCATCTTCTCATGAATAGAACGCATCAACTTGTAATCATTCACAATAGAGTCATACACATCCTTAAGTTCTTCAGGAAGATCTTCCCTTTTTACTTTCCTTTCATCTACAATCTTAACTTTCTCATTCTCTTCCTGAGTATTAGCAGAAGTAAGAAACTTATTGAATCTCACCTCATGTATCGTTGCGTTCGGATTAGGCCTTATATCGCCCATTTCCGACAGCTTCTGCAGGTTGTACCGAAGCATCACCATGTCTTTCTTACGGCCAATAAATGACATCAAAGACTGATTTCTTGAGTACTTGCAGAAAAGGGCAAAGCCCTGAATGAAATCAGGACTTTGCTGTTCTAGGTATTCTTTAATCTCGTTCATAAGATTATCCGGCTGTAGGTGTGAAAATTCCGGTAGCACAGTCGATAGATCCATCGCTTGTAACAAGATCACCTGTATAGCGAGGTAGAGGAGTAACGCTTGGGCACTCAAGGTTAATTGTTATGCCTTTTGCAGATCCAGAAGCATCACCGGTGTCACCTGAAATGCTTGTAGCGACACGAAGATCCTTGTCACCAATCACATGATACCTGCCCGGAGTTCCGGGAGTATGGATGAGATATACATAATCCCCGTTGGCTGCTGATTTGGCGTAGGCTCTTGCTTCGTCAGAAATGTCAGGAAAAGATAGTGTACCCTTGTTTGTGTACATCTTTGAATCAACTTCACCAAGAGGCTCAAAGGTTGCCTTCCCTTTGCCCTGAGTAGAATAGATCTTCTCCCACTTTTTCCCGGCTACAAGTACAAAATCGCCAACGTAGTTGGCATATTGTGCAACTGTAGTGTCAGCTGCAGGGTCATCAACGATTACAGGCCATGCAGAGATATTCTCTTTCGCTATCCTGTAGGCAATTGGCACAATCCCTGAGGGATTAACCTTGCCGGTTTTCCAATCTAAATTTCCTAAGTCCATTATTCAGCAGCTTTTCCGGTTCCGGTTACATTAATGACTCTTGAAATTCCACCTCCTGCAATTATGATCTTAGCAGTGTAGGCTTTTGCCTCGGTAGGGGCGAACGTAACGGTAATATTCTTACCAGTAGAAGCTTCAGCATCATTCACGCTGACAGTTGATGCAGAGAGGGTAAATCCCTCACCTGAAACTGCAAGGTCAATTGCACCGGTAAGGTTCTCACCTTTCAGGTTCATTGTTTTTGTAGAAGTTGCGTTAACAACTGTCTCATTGCATGAGATAGCATCAGGTGTAACAGTCAAGTTTGGATCTCCGTCTAAAGAGAATTGAGCAGCCATTAATACTTTCGGGTCTATCGACTCAAACTGCACACCATAGAAAGCAGTCATGAAGAACTGAACAACCTTAGGGTTGTCAGCTTTATTTATTTCTACACGCTCCTTGTCAGACTCTTGGTCACAACCTACGAGCATATTGTTCTTAGTTGTGAGGAAGATGTGAGTTGAATCAATCATTCCCGGCAGTGCAACAAGTTCACACTTTTTGTTGGTGCCGTGAAGGAATGTCTGCTCAAATGTAGTGTTGTAGTTAACAGCACCAAAGTTGGCAAGAAACCACTCATCATAGAGCTCCTTAACAGCCACAGGAATGAACATCTTTGTGGCAGAGTTCTTCAAAACTGTATGAGCGGCCTTATGAATAGCCTTTAGCTTGTCACCTACATTCGCAGCATTGATGTTGGTTATATCAATGTAGTTCCCCTTAAGGGCAGAGATATTGCCAAGGACCTTCTCAGCTATGCATATAGTGTCAAACCCGTCAAAAAGATCCATTGTGTCATCACCAGCTGCATTTCTTACGCCTGTAAAAATTGCTTTTGGAAGATCCTCTGTAGCCTGACGAGCCATCTCTACAGAAAGTGTTTTCACGATCTCAAGATCTGTTCTCTTCTTTGCTGTCGGCTCTGAATAGATGGTTCCATACAAAGTATAAGGATCAAACTCCTCTACAACGTCCCCCAGGAATGTCTCAAGAGTTCTTGGTTCAATTGATGCTGTGTTGGTAGCATCCTTAGAAGTACGGTAAGGTCGCAATTTAGCGCCCGACCTTGCTTGTCCAACGGTTTCCTTTCCTTGAATCCCGTATCTCATTTTCATATGCTGTGTTGTCTCAGAGAGAGCAATCACAGGCATTAATAGGACTTCCTTACGGAACTTGTGACCAGAACCGACAAGGATGCCTTTTACATCAAGATTTGTACCCATGTTATTTAACAGATTTTAAGTGATTTTCACAGAATTCTTTTGCTGATTGAAATTCATCAACCGGTTTAGGGTTAAGTATCCCATCAGTATTAACAGCTGCACTTTCAACAGCTGCATGAGCACCGTCACCAGCCAAAGCTGCTTCAAGTTCAGCAATACGATTGTCTCTTGCTGTAACATCATTTCTCAGAGTATTATTCTCAGAGGTAAGAGTCACAACCTGAGAGGCTGCTTGTGTTCCGGCAGCAAGAGCAGACTCAATGTCCTGCAGCTGCTGTTCATTGAAGGAAGCCTGACCCTCGGTAACCTCAAAGTCTCTGACAGACTCAATGTTGTTAAGGTTTGTTAATTGTTCCATTTTTTTGGAATTGTTTGATTTTGAGTTATTTTTAGTCGAATTTGATAATTCAATGACTTTCTGGATGGCATCCTCAAAAGACCCTATTGAATCAATGAGTGTCCCCACAACATCGGATGCATTGTAGGTTCTACCCTTCAGCTGTTCATCAAGAACAGCGGTTCTATTGCTTCTTACATCTGCCTTGAATTGTTCATTATGAGGATTGAGAAGCCGTTCTTTGATCAGTGTGAAGTTACCCTCAAGCGCTTTCTCAAATTCCTCATTCTTCTCATCTGCACCATCTGCATAGATGCGTGCCACTACTGAGCCGTCATCAAGCTTTGCGAACTTGGGAAATCCATGCAATTGAATAAGAGTTCCTATACAGCCGATTTGATCAGTTGCCCTTGAAGCCATTATATGACTGCAGTATGAATTGATATAGTATGCAGCTGAAGCTGACATGCCATCGATCCAAGCAACAACCGGCTTCGTGAGGTTTGAAATTGCATCTGCCATCTCCGGAACTCCTGCAGCCTGACCACCTCCTGACTCGGTGACAATGATATGTCCGATGACCTGTTTGTTCTTATCCCATGTGCTCATTCTTGAGGCAAGTGTTCTTGTACCACGTGGACCACACTCTGCATCATGCTTCAGAACAGTACCCTTTAAAGGTGTGACAAAAATAAACTGGTCGTTCTCATCACCGTAATTCATCCGGCCCGGTTCATCTGTCACAATGATTTTGTTGCTATGTGACAAAGACATGAGAAACGGCTTGTTATCCTCCGGTTCCGGCTCTTTCATGAACTCCATTCCGGATAAAGCTCCCCTCAAGAGAGGGTAATAAGCGGAAGCAGCATCTGGATGAATCATCCAGATGCTCTCCAACAAAGATTTTACAAAAGAATATTGCATAGAAAACCACATTCGGTATCACAAATATGGCGGTATGCAAAGGCGATAGAAAGGACTAAGCGGAGATGTCGTTTAGTGCTCCGTGTGGTGATTTTGATGTGATTGTCCATATCACCTGATATGTGTTGATACCATCAAGCACCTTTGAGAAAAGGAATCTTGGAATATAGTTGAAGCTTCCAACTACAAACCGATAACCGTTAATTGTTGTTATCCTGTATATGTATTCAGGATTGAGTAACAGAGGGAGGATTTCGTCTGCAATACTTTGAGCGAGTCTGTTAGTACCGGTAACAGAGATTGAAGAGTGCTTTCCATTCTCATCCTCTAGCCATTCCTCCTGAAAGGTGCAGAACTGATCCGAGAATTTGAGATCCTGCCATTCCCCGGTGATGAATGAGGATGATTTGAAATAAGCATTACGGTCAAGAAAACTCCAATCCTGACACTTCGATGCTTCGATGAATTCAACTTTTTTAATACCTAATTTCATATATAATACATTATTTTACAGGACATAAAGGGGAGCAACTTTTATCATAAAGATGTGTTTGAAGTATGGACAGCAAGGGGAGTAACTTTCTAGAAACATAGTGGACAAATATTTTTCATTGCGGATTTAGTGCGATATCTATACCAGTCTTTTTTCAGCATGTCAACAGATATGTTGTTCATTGAAATGTTGTGATCAACGCAGAACTCTTCAATGGCATCAATGATTTTCATGTCAGGATTATTATTCAGAGCACCACGCATGTAATCCCTGAATGTTTTCTTGAACTCCTTTTCAAAGTGCTTACGGATAACGGCCTGACCTCTTTCATCAAGGTAACACCGGAATAAAGTCTGCAGTTGCAGTCTCTTCTTATCTGGCACTGAATAAGTCTTTGCTCCATTCTTGTTCCTTAGAGTTATCTGGATGTATTCGGATCTATCTGCAATAGGGAGATAGCCAGGAGAGGTAATAAGATGCTGCTTCATGAGACACCAGAGAACAGTGTCTTTTTCCGGGTCAAGAACATCTGATTCATTAGTTGATACTATGAACTCTTTCAGGGTTTTACCTACCTTAACATCAACTTTCAATCTTTCCATGCTGTAAAGTTTGTTCTAGATTAATCAATTTCAAATGCCACTTTTCTTCTTTATGAATACCTTCTCAAGAGGAAGGTTGTAGATTACGATGTCAAAGTTTGTAGCATTGACTTTCGTTGCTATGTAATACCCTGCAGTATCACTCAGAGTAGACTTGAACAGGATCATTGTACCAATTTTTATCTGTTCCTCAGATGTTGCCATCTCCATTGTTTCAGGAACCTTATCATAGATCCATCTATTGATAAGTTCGTTTTTGTATGGAAATTCTGTCATATCTAAAAAATTAAAAATTTAACGATAAAAGTTTCCGGAATATTTTGCCCTTTTGCCCTAAACGCTGTAACTTATTGAACATCACCGGGGCAATTTCATTTTAAGCAATTTGCCCTGAACTGCCCAACCTATTTTTACAAACCCTTGTAACAAACTATTATTCAAATACATACGGCGTTATTTTTTCAGTACTCAAAATTGCCCTAAACTTCATTTTTCAGGGCAGCGAAAAACCAAAATGCCCTAAATTGCCCTAATTTTGCCCTAACTCTATTTAATTGATATTCTTTATCTTATAAGCTTCTTTTTTCTTTTAGGGCAAAAGGGCAAAGAAAAATGAAAACTGTATCCCTTCATGTTTTTTCTTCATATAAGCCAAAAAAATATATGGTCTCCTTCCTATACCGGAGGGAGATCATCATCAACCTGAACATCATCTTCAGAATCTTCAGATACAGGCAGCGTAGAGATGAAGTAATAGTACTTATCCTCATTACCCTCTTTCTGACGGATCTCATTCCTTTCCCTGTCTGACTCAGTTTTGAGCATGAATTCAGGATTGAACACCCATTCCTTATACTGACAGAACTGAATGAGTCGTGTCTTGAATGTGTTTATCTTGATCATCTTTGCCACCTTCTCATTAAGTGTAGACTTATATGCTTCAAATGCCTCATGTTTATTTACAAGAGTGTTGAGCCTATTTTCATTGAAATAGTCTTCTGCCCACCAGATAAATTCATCCGTGATTGCTCTCTGGATGTTTCTCTTTTCTATCTGTCCCATCGGTGGCTGAATCCGGACACGGAACTTCAGATAAGCTTGCAGACATTGCATCATGAAGTTATAGAACTTGTTTTTTTCTGCCGGTGTATAGTCTGTAATCAGGTTCTTTCTGAACTCTGTGTAAGGAGATCTCTCACGAAGGCCTTTCATTGGATCCTCCGGATGATAGTATGAGCTGAACGCTGTGAACCATGTTCTCCGCCTAAGCGAAGCGTCGAAATTTTTTATACCATGGTTGGAAGTGAATGCAACCTTTGGACTATCCTTGTAGTCTAGGACAAAGGCATTCTGATACTTTGCATTGACAGTCATCTTACCGGTGATCATAGGCATGAACCTGTGCAGATCCACAAACTCATTCAAGTCATCAAAGAAGACATGATCCGTTACATTTCTCTCAACGCCGGAGAACATGAATTCAGGACTATTCATGTTGAGATCCTGACCATTGATGAACAGCTGCTTTCTGACTTGTTCTATCGAAGATATAAAGAGTGATTTTCCGGTACCTCCTAGGTGTGTTCCAATATCTCCGCCCTCCATCTCCATCGCATAGATGCCATATGCTTGGCCGGCATCCTTGTGTTTGAATATCTGATAACCTAAAGCAGTTACTTTGTTGATGAAATGAAGTTCTACCTCCTTTTTCTCTTGCTCGTTAAGCTGTAACCCTAGTTCTTCCTTTCTCCAATACAATCTGCCGGTGTTGTAGATATACTTCAGAAACGAAAAATCCCAATCCGCTATCTTAACCTCATACTTTTCAGTATCGGGCAAAGCGTCAATTTTCTTTTTCAATGCAACAAACTCGGGGGAGAGGGGAGCAAGGTTGCCGGCATTTAGTTTATTGAGAAGGGTTGCATATTGTTCGGTATAATTGACCTCGAATAAAGGCTTCTCTGTCGAGAATTCGTGATCAATTATCTTGTGTTTATAAACATAGTAATCCCCATATCCCGGCTTATATTGCTCAATACCGTTAGCTGTTACCTTGACAACTGCATTCTTGAAAAAGAACACATCAGAGATTTTGTCAAACGCCTGGAAGTTCGGCTGAATAATCCTCAATCTCTCAAGGGAGGATAGCTTGATCTGATTGCTTCTGTGTATCGCATTGACAAGCATCTGAGAGTAGTATTCAGGATGTTCCTTGAGGTATTGTATAAGGTAATTGGAGCATGTGGCCGAGATACTATCCTCGTCTATCAACTCAACGACATTGTCTTTTACGAAGCAGAAAGTAAACCCTTTCTTGTTTGTCGAAGTCTCAATCTTCCAGAATCCACAGGCATTGAGAAATGCATACAGCTGCTCATTGTTGATGTCAAATCCGGAGAACTCACCCTTCTTATCCTTCTTCTCAACCCAAAACTTCAGGGAATAAGACAGCTTCACCAGCTGTGCAAACAGCTTGTGAGGATTCTGCTGATCCGGCCGGCGGTAATGAACAAAGAAGTCTTTTGCATCCTTACCCGGCTTTCCACCTCTTGTGCGGAATTTCTTCAGGCTCTCCGGAAGGGTGATGATACGAAGGTCAAGGTATACCAGAGCAAGTTCGTACATCTTCTTGATTCCTGTATCATCAATGTCATAGCAGATATATACGTTCTTGGCGAGTCTTGTAAGTAGTGAGTATTCATAAGGTGACAGCTTGGCCGACTCAGAATTGAGCCAACAAACATGATACCCTGCAGCGTTTACGTTGAGAGCATCTGAAGGGCCAGAACAAAGGATAAGATCCTCCCAACGTTCATCAACACCTTGTTGTTGGTCCACCTCCGGGAACTCTCCATTGCGTGCCTGTGTGAGTTTGAATATAAACTTCTCATCCCCTGAGATAAGTCCTTCAGGCTTCTCCCCGGTCCACATGAACCTTAGCTCTCCAAGAGGCTGATATATCTTGCCAAATGAGCCATAATCGTAATAGTAGATTGGATATTCATCTGTAGAGAATATCTGCCAGGACAATCCCTTCTCATTCCTCTTTGTGATATATGAATCGACCGGCTTAAGTGAGAACTCGTCACAGACCTTCTGTGTGATCTTATGTCCTAGAAGATCCAGTTCACGCTGAGTAAACTCCCCTCCCGGCCGTACATTGACAATGATAGAATCAGAAGCCTTTACTTTTTCCATCCTTGGACGTGGCCCAACAGAAGCTGAGCGGTCTTCCAAAAGGTGTGGTGCAAACTTCCGTGCAATGAACTCTAGAGCTTGAGGGAAGTTGATTCCTTCCTTATCCATGACTAGTGTTATTGCGGTGTAGGCTTTTGTGTCTACTCCGCCTTTGTCCTGGATAAACCAAACCCCATCTTTAAGGAACACTGTTCCGGAAGGATTACGGTCATCGGCCCTGAGTTTAAAGTTCCTCCTTCCGGAGAACCCTACAGATGCCTGAGGATAATAGTCCAATATGACATTCTTACCACCTTCTGTGGCAAGAAGTATATCATCTTTCTCGATTCTAGAAGCCATTATTCATTTTTCTATGATGTTCTGGGAATACTATAGGAGTCGTACTGAAAGAACCTTTAAAGCACTTCACATCACTTATATGGATCTTGTGATGAATCGGCCTCTTGAACATATCAAGTTCAGGCTCGTCTGAGTCAATTATACATGTGATGAATTCTGAAGGTTCCGGATTATCTATACTACCGAATAGTAGTGGTCTGTATTCTTTGCCGTCTTTTGTTACTATTGTCATATCTTACTCCTCAAGTAATTGATAATCCTGCCTTTCGGACAATCCTTTGAACTGACTAATGAGAACATCATACTCTTTAATTTGCTCTGTAGTCATTATCAGTCCATCCGTAATATCGCAAAGAGGTTGGTTTGTACGCAAGAATGGATCTGTAGACACCAGTATAGAAAGTTCTGTGACTTTCTTCGCAACCTGTAATGCATTGACTACAGTGTTTATAGTTTTTTTATTAAGTTCCATGCTCTTAGTTTTACAATGGCTTAACATTCTTACAGGAAGAACACGCTTCATTTTGAATATTTTCATAAGCCATTTCTATAGCTTCTTCGAAGTCCAATCCCCAATCCTTAAGGCTTTCTTTGCGAAGCTGTCTGGGTGATTGATATGCCTTTATTGTTTTTAAAGCGTTCAGCATAATGTTGAACTGCTTTCTTTGCTTCTCTGTTATTTGAATTGTTGCTTTCATGCTTATTGAATTAGAAAAAATTAAGATGGATTACAGCCAAATGCATCATTAGCAGTTCTGTCTGACATCCTTAAGAAACGAACAACGAATAAATTGCCATGTATGTGAATGGTCCAGTCTAATGACGACTTAGAACTTTCTACCCATATATCGACTGGTCGACATTTGTCATGAGTGTTTTGAAGAGATTTTACAGTACGCTGAATGAAAGCAGCAAATTCATCACTGTACCCTTCAGGTATAACGGTTCTGTCAATGGACTTCAGGAATTTATCTATGTCACGATGTAGTGCATTTTGCAGTACCCGGTAACAATCATAGTGAAGTAAATATCTCATAGTGTATTATTTGTAATTGATTAATACCAAAACGATGTGAACTGGATAATTGCAAGAGGTTTTGACAGGTCGTATTTTTCGAACCAATTTTCCCAATCTCGATACGAAAGGCCATCATTTTTGGCAATAACATCTGTGTCTATTGCAGAAAATCTATCATCAATCTTAACAGAATACAGGTAATCTTCACTACAATCAAGTTTCTGTAATCCGCACCCTGAATCCTTGTCAAGAGTTGCAAAAACGATTTGCTTAGATTTGCGAGGTTTGCCCTGCCAATAGTATAATTCAATGACCGCTTTTCCTGCTTGAACCTTTTTCATGCGTTTCTCCCAAAGAGGGTAGTTTGCGCGAATGGTGTGAATTTTCGGCCAAATTTCAACTTCGCCGCATTCCGTATGAATCACAACATTGCAGCTTTGAGTTTCGCCTATTGCATTATCAATTTTTTCTTTAAAATATGTCTGTTCCCCTGCTCTCGGATGTGTTTTTGGAAACTTCCGGCTTATACTTAACCGGTAATGACTAATTTTATTCATAATGTCTTCCTTTTATAAATGATAGTTCTATGATCAATCCTTACAGGGTATCTACCTTCTAAGCTTCCCTTTGATGCTAGTTTTTTAGCCTGTTCACGATTGGCCCTATTCCATCCTTCCGGTGTGTTTTCATTATTCATAGTGTAATATTTATGCTGCTTTAATAAATTGATTTATACCTTGAGCTGTTGCTTCAACCAATGCTGTAGCCATATGAACCTCAACCGCATTGCCGATGAATTTTTTCTGCTCCGCTTGAGTGCCGATTAAAACATAGTCTTCGGGGAATCCCATTATCTTTTTCAGTTCGAGAATACGGAGCATCCTCATTTTGATGTCGACAATTCCATAAATCGCCATGAATTCCTTGACCTTTTTCATTATGTCAGAGTCTGTGTCATAGACCTCATAAACTATCTGATTGCCGGATACCTTAACGAATGAAGGTGTAGAATCCTGTTTTGCCGATGCTTCAATAAGATATGGGGGCTGTTTGTCCATTCTGGCAATAAGGGTGAAACAAGGCCTGTCAATAGACCCTCCCTTGCTTTGGAATTGTGGATTCATAAGATAGTGCCACTTCCTGTTTGCTGTTATGGTTTGAGCAGGGTCTTCTATCGATGAACCTATGTTGTTGAAGTTTGTGTTCATCAGCCACTGGGGAGTAACAATGTTATATTTTGGATTAGCCGTTAAACAACCAAGTGGCCTGTTTATGTCGGTTGGTTTGCTTTGCCCATACTGTTGATCCATAAACCTTGTCTGAACTAATGCTAACCTGTCTTTTGTCAGTAGTGTTGGGCATGGTTTGTTTATGTCTTTTGCTTTGTCCTTGAAATTATATGAACATAAAAACTTTGACGTAACCAAAGCCAACCGGTCCTTAGTTGTTACAGTAGGAGCGGGTTTGTCTATACCTGAAACATTATCACCGTTGCCGTAATAAGCGGAAACAAAAACAACTTGGTGATGGTCTTTTGTTGTTATTGCACCTGCGGGCTTATCAGTAGATAAAACCTTGCTGTCCGGATGTCCGGAATATGCTTTCTGTAAAAACTCAACCCTACATAAATTCAGCCGTCCTTGCGTTGAAATAGTAGGGCAGGGGCTATCTACACTTGGCGCAATGTATTTGCGCGATCTGCTCATAGAGTTGTACTTCAATAGAAACTCCTTCTTTCCTCCCGCAACAAACTTAACAAGGCCGGCATAGGTTCTTTCCCATGTAGCATCTACAAGGGGCTTTTTCCTGTCAAACATTGATTCCCCCTCATCAGAGAAGTCAAGGACCTCCTTAACAGCTCTCCATTTCTTTAGTTGCCTTCCGAATAGGTCGTTTTGTGGGTTTTCTGCGTGTGTTTGCTCAGGCCAATAGATTTGTTCGGCATCCCTGCAAAACTGACCAAAGAAACGTTTTCTTGATGTCAGGGCCCCGAAGTCTGCCGCATTAAGGATGCGACAGTCAAATTTGTAACCATAGGAGCACACTTCGTTAATCCACCTTATGTAGTCAGTTCCGGCAAGTTTTGATATAGGCTTACCATGTCCGTCAATCTCTCCCCAACTCATGAACTCCTCCACATTCTCAATCTGAATTCTATCCGGATTGATAACCTCTATGTATGGAAACAGGTGATTTGCCAGAGTTCTGCTGTCGGCATCCCGTGGTAAACCGCCCTTTGCCTTACTGAAATTTGTACACTCAAGGCTTGCCCACAACACTACTTGTGCATACGGGTATTGCTTTCTAAGGGAGTTGACATGGCTAACAAGCTTTTGCATCCTGCTTGTGTTGTAAAGCAGGGTTATATCCTCTGTAAAGTGAAGGGTTTTCTTATGGTTGCTCTTGTGACTCCTGATAGCATTTTCATCATGATTAATGCAGCAAGCTACAATAGCACAACTATCTCCGCTAAGTCTTGCACGGTGAACACCAGTTGTTGTTCCACCGCCACCGCAGAAAAGATCTATATATATAAGTTTTATATCAGACATCACAACTAAATTATATTCCGGCATTAACAAGCTGTGAAAGAATGTACTGCCTTGTAACATTCTTACCGGTTATATCCCGGAAATTCCTGACGGCATTATCGATGTGCTTAATAACTGTCAGGTATGAGATATTAAGCACCTGAGCCACTTCCTTATCAGTCATTCCTTTCCTGAGTAGAAGAATGCACTCTTGTTGTCGTGGAGTAAGTCCGGGCAATACGCGATTACAAAATGGCTTCTCATACTGACATTTTGTGCAATGAGAACTCAACTCCTCATTAGCTTTATTCTTATGAAGCTGTATGTCAACTGATCCGTCAAAAGAGCCGAAAAGACACCAACACAATCTTTCTTCTGCTTCCAACACATCATACGTCTTTCTAAGCATAGTGTAAGCCGGCAGATGTGGTTGAATGCACCTTGCAATTGCAAAGCGGGCTTCTTTTGGAAGTTCTGAGTAATTCTCAAAAACTATCCCCTTAACGATAGTCCTGACTTTGTTCGGGCCTTTAGAAATAAACTCAAGACCCTGTGAGTTTTGCTCTAACACAGAAGATAGAGCTTGTTGAAATGGATTCATGGTACAGTAGTATTAGTTTATACGGTAGGATTAAAAAAGGCAGGGTATTATAAAGGATTTAACCTCTAGCGTGCTACCGTTTCACGCCCCCTGCCTTTCGGGTCAAGTATGGGATTCTTGAATTAGCTCTATAATTTTTGTGGACTTTACGCCGTATATGTTGTATCCATTGCGAAAGCGATATGCTACGTTCCTGACATACTGCGGAGTAGTCGGAATTTCCTTGGCAATTTTCTTGGCAAGCCCATAGGATAATTCTAAATTATTAGTATATTCAGCCATTTATAACTGGTTATATTTGTGGTTATGATTGTGATTACAGTTGTAAAAGTGCGAATAATAATTCGCATACGCAAAAAATATTTCGCAATATGGACATTGGAAAACGTATAGAACTAATAATCAATGAAAAAAAATTGAGTGTCCGAGCGTTTGCAAAGGCAATTGATTGCTCAGATACTGCGATTGGTAAAATTATTGCGAGAAAAAATGAGCCCGGATACAAAATATTGTTCGCAATTATCGAAAAATTTGACGATATCTCTCCTGAATGGCTACTTACCGGCCAAGGTGAAATGATGCGCGCAAAAGGAGTAAAACTTGAACCTGAAGACCAAAAGACGTTGGTTGATCTGGTCAGCTCTCAAAAAAATGAAATACAATTCTTAAAAGAAAAACTAGAAGAAAAAGACAAAATCATCTCGGATTTATCACGAACAAATTTGCTCCTAGTAGAGAAAGAAGTAAAAAACGACAATGTTGCTCGACAGGGCAACAAAGAAAAGATGAACAATGCAGGATAATTCACAAAAACAAATTCACCATTATATTTTAATCATGAAAAAAGCCTTATTAGTATTAATAATTATTATTTGTTGTAAGATACCTGCTTACTCTCAAGGAGCACTAACTTATAGTTCTATAATAAAGATTGACTCTGTTGATGCAAAAACATTATATCAAGCATCAAAGCAATGGTTTGTAATGAATTTCCCATCTCCCAAAAAAGTTATACAAAGTGATGATCCGAGCGTAAATTCAATAACAGGAAAAGGAGCAAAAGAGTATTCAATGAATAAGTTTGCATATATGGCATATGATGGGTTTATCGAGTACACAGTACAAATACAATCAAGAGACGGAAGAATAAAAGTGGAGATAACTAATATCACTCACACAAACCTTCCTGGTAACGCTAAACAATGCTCTCTTGGGTTAATTCTAGATAATGAAAAACAATTTCAGGGAGGTTTAAGTAGTGCTGCACATAATAAAGTAGCGGAAAACATAAAAGAAACAATGACTCTATTCTCAAAGGATATATTTAATAGTATTGAGTCATTTATACAGAATTACAAGTCAGAAAAGACACAAGATTGGTAAGAGAAGCGACATCTTTGACCGGGTCAAAAACGGGACATCCCGCACAAAAAAAGGAGATTTTTAAGAAACATAAATATCAGGCAACCAATATAGTGTAAATATGTAGACTCTCAGAATTAATCCCTTATTCTCCACAAAAAAAAGGATGTTATGTGACATCCTTTTTTTTGTTATAACACTTTATAATACCCGGTATTAATGGATCAAATTGAAAAGTAGGTGGAGCAATAAATTTCAGGCATAAATTTTACTTAGCCTGAAGAGGAAGAAATTGATATTCCTGACACCTCTCTGGGTAGACCTGAAGGCCTTGATTTTCGCATTGAAAGATTCGGCAGAAGCATTAGTGCTTCTGTTGTTGAAGTAATTCAGGATTTTGTCATAGTGTGCATATATTGTTGCAGAGATTGAGTTGAATGATTTAAACCCGGAATCCGTGACCCTGTTGAACCACAGAGCCAGTTTTGCAATTGCCACATTCTTGGGATGCTTTTGATTGTAAATGCATCTGAGACTGTGTACGAGAGAGAAGGCTTCTTTGATATCCGGAAAGAGTTTAAAAAGTATCCTTGCCCTTTTTTTCTGGCTTTCCGACCACTTGTCGGGAGATTTGAACAACAGGTAGCGGCTTCTGAAGAGGAGTTGTTTCTTTGTGTCTCCATTCTTTAAGACTTGAGGGACATATTCAACCTTGTTTGCCCTTGCATTTTCAATGTCATTAGTCTCCTCATTTATAGCCTCCCACCTGTGAGCAATTCGTATCTCCTGCAAGGCATCAAGAGCCAGTTTCTGTACATGGAACCTGTCAATGACCTGTTCTGCATTAGTGAAGCAACGTTTGGCAATAAGATTCATAGAACCGGCCATGTCCAGGGTAATCTCGGATACACGGTCCCTTGACTTTTTAGGCAACTTGTTTAATACACCTATTACCTTCTCAGAGGTTGTGCCTTCAACCATGGCCACTATCGTCCCTTTCTGACCTCTTGCGTCCTTGTTCGTCAGGATTGTATACAGCTCTCCGTTTGAGAGGCTCGTCTCGTCGATGCTGAGCCGGGGGCCCATGTTTTCCGGAAACAGTATCCACTCGTGGGCATGCCCCTTCTGTTCCCATGTGTTGTAATCACTCAGGTGCTCCTTGTACTGTTGGCCTAACAGGTCTCCGTTTATATGAAAGAACTTCTCTAAAGAATTGGAGCTAATCGGGTAGGTATCCAAGTAATCCTTTTAAAAAAGACGCGAATTCATTCGAATAGCGCGTTCCCGTTGCCGACAGGTTCCATGTCTTGCTTACTATCTGTCCGGAGGATTCCACAACCCACTTCCTGCGCCTGACATGAAGGTATAGAGCCTTGTCCCTCAGCGGAAAATCCTGTATGATTGCTTCCGGGTGGAATCCTTTTGAGGTCAGCTTCCCTTCCTTGTACTCTTCCGGAACAATGTTTTTCTCATCTATATACAGATGCACTTCCTTCGGAAGGATCTGTAAGTCTACTATTATAAAATATTCCAGTATCTCTTTGGGTAAAATTAGTTCCAGTATGCTCAACATCTGTTCCTGCGTTGCTTCCATCCTTTATCTCTGTTTTTTTACAAAGATACCTCTTTCACGAATCTTTCCCCACCTGGTTTTTCATTTGATCCGTATTAATTAATTTTAATGCCGGGTATTTTTTGTCACTTATAAAGTTAACTCGATAACCAGATCAATATCAGATGGTATATTCTGTAGTTTAAGAAGGACTCCCTCTTTGTTCTGAATGAATCTTACAGGTATTTTGTCCACAAATGTTACTGCACTTTTAATTCTAATTCCATTTATAAGAGGTAAGAATAATTCGTTGTCTTTCAAATTAAGAATGTGGACAAACATCTTATTGCCCTTTTGAGTGGTCACACCCCAATCCTTAGGTTCTATAAGGCCGGAACGTGTGCCGTAAATAGTCTCTCCATATATATCCATCCATTTGCCGAGCTCTTTCATGCGGTCTAATGCTAATTGCGGAATCTCTCCGTTTGGTTGTGGCCCGATGTTCAGAAGGAGGTTGGCATTATTGCCGGCAGCCTTAACTAAATAGTGGACAATCTCTTTCAAACTCTTATATGTGGTGTCTTTCATTTTGTAACCCCACGTCCCGTTCATTGTTTCACAGGTTTCAAGAGGCAATCTGCTGATCTCCTGTCCGGAAAATCCTGATTTATTTTCAGTTGGAAGGTCACGCTCAAACATCTGAAAATCCTCTCCGGAGAATGGTTTTTGATGATGATTGTTTCCAATCAGGCAGCCTGGTCTGATGTTGTGTATAAGGGCATACTGTTCGTCAAGGTGCCAGTTGAACTCGGGGTGGATATCGTGATCCCACCAGCCATCGAACCACAATGCTCTCGGGTTGTATTTTGTCAGCAATTCGGATATCTGATTATTCATAAAGCTGAAATAACTGTCCCAGTTGGCTTCTCCTTTACGTCCCGTTCCGAGACCTGTTCTGCCTAACGGATAATCTTCCCTGCTCCAGTCGAGGTGCGAGTAATATATATGCAGTTTTATTCCATATTTTTTACATGCATCCGACAACTCTTGCATAATATCTCTTTTGAAAGGGGTGGCATCTACAATGTCATAATCCGTGAACTTGCTGTCAAACATGGAGAAACCGTCATGATGACGAGATGTTATGCAGATATATCTTGCACCTGACTCCTTGATAGCTGTAACCCATTCATCGGCATTAAACTTTGACGGGTAAAACCCTGAGGCCAGTTTGCTGTAATCATTGTGATTAAGGTTTCTGTCTTGCATGATCCATTCTCCGTCAGCCATCATGCTGTATAACCCCCAGTGAATGAAGATGCCGAATTTGTCATTCATGAATTGTTCTCTGTTTTCCAGGTTGTCGGCTGAGGGAATATATTTATCCTGAGAAAAGGAAATAGTTGTAACTAAAATAAAAAACAGAGTTAATATTTTTAGAGGCACGGATTTCTGCATTTGTTTGGTAATCATATATATAAGCAAGTAGTGTATAGCCAATTATTTAGAAAAATCAGTGCCACTAAATTTAACAGCCTCCGGCATGACTGATTTTATATACTTGATTCTGTTTTCATCAGAAGGGTGAGTGCTGATGAATTCCGGCTGCTTTGAGCCGGTAGAACTCATGGTTTCCCAGAACCCGGGAGCTACACTTATGTTGTATCCGGCCATTGCCATAATTATAAGGCCGAGACGGTCTGCCTCATACTCATGCTTTCTTGAATAGGGGAGAAGGACGCCGAGTTGCGACCCTAGGCCGTAAGCCAATCCGAATACCGCCTGTGTCTTCTGGTTCTCTGTGCCTATGTATGAGGAGACAGCCTGTCCGACGGCTCCTACAAGAACCTCCTGGCTCATTCTTTCGTTTCCGTGCTTTGCAAGGGCATGGGCAATTTCATGTCCCATAACAACGGCCACTAGATCCGGAGTGTTGGTTATTTTCATGATTCCTTCATAGAAGACTATATTGCCATTTGGCAGACAAAATGCATTTACAGTCTCATCCTTAAAGACCTCAAATTTCCAGTTCAGCCCTTCAAGAGTGCTTTCCCATCCGTTTTGCTTGCAATATTTTGAAACGGCACCGGTGAGCCTCACGCCTACATCATTTACCATTTTGTTGTACTTTGCGTTATCTGACGGCTTTGCTTTCGTTTTCAATTCGGTATATGCCTGATTGCTGAGAGAGGTTATGTCTCCCTGACTGTAAAGAAGAATCTGTTTCCTGCCCGTAATCATTACCTGTCCGCATGAACTGAGAATCAAAGAGAGCAGGAGAGCGGATACAATAAGATTAAATTTTAGTTTCATGGCAATTAAAATCTATATATTATGCAAATATACCTTAAAAAATATAGAGTACAGAGAGTGCAGAAACGACAGAAATGAAAATCCATAATAAAAACCCCTGTACTAATGGTTTTACACCAGTTGATACTACCATTTCACGCGTAAGACTGGCACCTATCAGAAACAGGGTTATCTTCAAACCTGTTTTTGAGACATCAACTATATATGGAGATAGAGTTTGTATTGCCGGAATTGTTGAGTTTAGAACAGTTGCTCCGACAAAAAAGAGTATGAACCATGGAATTTTTATCTTCTTACTGTCGCTTTTGAAAAGGGAAACGGTAAAGAGTGAGAGCGGTATAATCCAAAGAGCTCTTACAAGTTTGATGGTTGTTGCTGTCTGAAGTGCTTCATTCCCATATTTGCTCGCTGCTCCGACAACAGAGCTTGTGTCGTGTATTGCAATGGCAGCCCATGTCCCGAATTCATGTTGGGAAAGGCCCAGAAACTTCCCGATTACCGGGAAGATTATAAGTGCCAGGGAGTTCAGGATAAAGATTGTTCCAAGAGCCGTCCCGGTTTGCCTGTCATCCGGTTTTATAACTGACGCTATTGCTGCTATGGCACTTCCCCCGCAGATTGCCGTTCCGGATGAGATAAGATAGGAGCTCTTTTTGTCTACCTTAAGAAATTTACCTATTAAAAGACCGGCACAAAGCGTAACAGCGATTGAAAAGAGTGTGTAGACAAACCCCTCTTTCCCCGCTACCAGAGCCTGGGATGCGTTCATCCCGAATCCAAGACCTACTACAGAAATTTTAAGTAAACTGTTGGTGATCCTTTTACCCGTCTCCGGAAAAGGATGTTTGAAAATCCATGTTAAAACGATTCCCATTAGCAAGGCTATCGGGGTATCAATAAACGGCATGGTGCAAAGAAGAATTGCGAAAATGAAAATAAATCTGCGAGCGTTCATTACATTTGGTATTTGAAGCCGCAAAAGTATTTTAATATGAATACATTGTCAAATTGATAATTTTTATAGCCTATAACTATATGTTATAGTGTTTTTCCACATAATTGAAAAACAGCTTTGTAATCCCGGCGGGCTCTCCTCCCTGCGGCATGATAAAGTAGAATTGACGTGTAAATTGCAGTCCCGTAGTTTTAATGATCCGGAAAATCCCCTTTGCAAGCTCTCTCTCAATAGCGAATTTTGAAACAACTCCTGCTCCCTGGCCGTTTTCAATAAACGATTTAATGCTTTCGGTGCTGCCCAGGTACATTGCAATATTTAGTTTTTTGAGTGCTATTCCCCTGTTCAGAAGAATCTTGCTAATTATATCAAGGGTGCCGGAGCCCCTCTCTCTCAGTACAAGCGGAAGAGTACAGAATTCCTCATTGTTGACCTCCTCAGGAATCTCCTTGTTTGAACAGGAGGTGAAGACAAGAAGTTCATCGTTGAGAAATGGGGTGTAATGTATGTCCGGGTTGGAGGGTTTGCCTTCAACTATACCTAAGTCTATCTCACCTTTAAGAGCCTTTTTCTCTATATACTCCGTGTTTCCGGAAATCATTGAAAGTTTTATCCCGGGGTATTTCTTTATAAAACCGGCAAGTGCGGGAGGAATGACATATTGCGCAATAGTGGTACTTGCACCGATACGAAATACTCCCTCGGCATTACCTTTAAGCTGGCTGATTTCAAATTTGGCCTCATTGTGTAAAGCGAGAATCTGGGTTGCATAGGACAATAGAAGTTCACCGGCCTGGGTGAGGAATATTTTGTTGCCTACACGGTCAAATAACCTTACTTCATATTCAGATTCCAGCTCCTTGATATGTCTTGTGACGGCAGGCTGTGTAATGAACATCTCTTCCGATGCTTTTGTGAAGCTCAGTTTTGTTGCAACTGACAGAAAGACCCGGAGTCGGAAATCAATCATTTAAGGATTACTCTTTTAATTTGCCGTCTCTTGCCATGACGGTGAGGATTTTACTGTTATTACGATTGTCCGGAATCACATCATTTTCAATTATAATTCCCAACTCGATGGACAGTTTGCCTGAGGCTCCTCCTATAAATGAGTCGGTGTAAACCCAGTTACACAAACTTGAAAAGTATGAGGGCCAGAAGTATCCGGTATAGATAAGCTCTTTATTTACTGTAACTCCAAATGCCAGACCTCCGGCAGGGACTTCCATGTTGAAGATCGTCTTCTTTCCTTGTTCTGTCAGACCGAAAGTATAATTGCTCTTATTGTAATAAGTTATATCAGCATATCTTATCAATGGAGTGGATTTCAAAACTACTGATGATTCGTCAATCTGTTTGCCGGAGCTTTTTGTGAAGCTCTTCAACAAATATATCTCAACATCTTTTCCGGTTACAATATCTTCGTCTCCGGTCGGGGTTTTGTCGCAACTTGCAAGAGTGAATGCAGTAAATGCTAACACTGCGATTGACATTATTCTTATCATTATCCTGTATGTTGCTGATTTCCTTATCTTCGTCAAAACTAGTAAATTATTCAATACAATGGTCATTATTTTATGAAAAATTGAAAGATGGGTTAACTGATAAAAATGATGATTATACTGAAGTAAAGGACCTTTTGACTTATATATTTTTTTAGAGAAAATTCAATAAGCTAGTTTTATGTCATAAAGTGAATAATTCTATAAGAAATGAAAAATAAATTTTTTATGTTAATTCTGGCAGCTGTCGCAATCACTCTGTCTGCTTGTATACAGATAGAAGATCCGGAAGACCCGGAGGAATCGGTCACAACTCCGACAATTTCCGGGTTCTATCCTGAAAGCGGATCTATTGGAACCACTGTCTCGGTTAACGGGACAAACTTCAGTACAACTGCAGCAAATAACGTAGTACTGTTTAACGGGGTTACAGCAGTTGTAACTGCTGCTACATCTACCCAACTCACCGTTACGGTTCCTTCAGGGGCAAGTACGGGTGTCATATCTGTCACTGTAGGGGCAACCACTGTAACATCGTCGGCATCATTTACAGTAATCACCCAGACAGCAGAGCCTCCGACAATCTCGGCATTCACTCCTGCCGGTGGAAGTGTCGGAACGACAGTAACTATAACAGGGACAAATTTTAGTACTAATCCACTCCTGAATACTGTTCTCTTTAACGGAACAAAAGCTGTCGTTACATCTGCAACTGCAACTCTGCTTACGGTTATAGTACCATCAGGCGCAACAACCGGTACAATCACAGTGACAGTAGGGGAGCACTCTGTTTCAACTTCGGATAGTTTCACTGTTGACGTCTCTTCAACCAATGTCGTGGTTACATACACAGGAACGACAGCAACAGTATCAAACCCATACGAAGGAAACGGTGTGACAGTTTCTGTCTCTTCAGGTGATGTTGTTGTAAGGTCTACGATAAGTGATCAAGAGGTGAATTATATTCTTGCCGGTACAACTACTAACGGTTCATTCAAGATTTACAGCGATTATAAATTCAGGCTTACTTTAAAAGGTGTAACCCTGACAAATGACGATGGCCCGGCAATTAACATCCAGTCATCAAAAAGAGCCTCGGTTTATTTGGAGGCCAACACAGTAACTACTCTGACTGACGGAGCAACTTACACTTCAAGTACAGAAGATCAGAAAGCAGCTTTTTTCAGCGAGGGACAGATGGAATTTGCGGGACAAGGTTCACTTGTTGTAACAGGAAACTATGGTCATGCTATCTGCAGTGATGACTATATATCAATATCGGAAGGTTCTGTGACCATAAACAAGGCTGGCAATGACGGTATTCATGTAAATGACTATTTCATAATGAACGGAGGAACTCTTAATGTTGTCTCTGCCGGTGAGGGGGTCGACTGTGAGGATGGTTATATAAATATCTACGGAGGGACTATTGACATAACAACCTCCGGTGACAAGGGAAATGCGATAGCCAGCGAGGGAATCACTACTATCAACAGTATCAGCCCCATTACACTAAAGGTGTCGGGAAAGGCATCAAAAGGCCTCAAGACCGGGGGAGATCTTAATATTGAAAATTGTGATTTGTCCATTACAACATCCGGAGCAGCATTTTATGATACTGAAGATTATGATATCGCCGCGGCATCCGGTATTAACTGCGGCGGAAATATGACCTTCAGCGCCGGCACGATGACTATTAACAGTTCCGGGAAGGCGGGCAAGGGTATCAAAACGGACGGCGCATTGAATGTGAACGGAGGAGTGATGAATATTACGACAACCGGCTCGGTTTATACATATAGCGGTAGCGAAAGCGAGGCAAAAGCGATAAAATGTGACGGGGCATATATTCAGAACAGTGGAACGGTAACCATATCGTCGGCTGATGACGGTGTCAAATCAGAAACATCAATAACAGTAAACGGGGGAATCCTCACAATAAACAAGTCTGTTGAGGGTGTGGAGGCTTCGAATATAACTTTCAATAACGGGAATGGTACAATAACAGCCTCGGATGATGCGGTGAACGCCACTAAGGGTAACGGAGGCGAGAGTAATGACGGCAGTCTTTTTACAATGGCCGGAGGTACATTGTCATTAAGCTCAACATCCGGAGACGCACTTGACAGCAATGGAAGTGTTGCAATGACAGGAGGAATTTTAGTTGCTCAGGGACCGAATTCTGCTCCTGAGGTGGCAATGGATTATAATGGGAGTTTTAATATATCCGGAGGATTGCTGATGGCTTCCGGACCCTCTTCGGGTAATATGATACAAGCGACGAGTTCAACCTCTTCTCAATATACTGTTCTTATAAAGCTGAGTTCAAGGTTGGCTGCAGGCACACTTGTCAATATTCAAAACTCGTCGGGTGCAACTTTGGTTACATACGCCCCGATCAGAAATACCTATTATCTGGTGTTTTCCTCATCTGAACTGGCAAGTGGCAAGTCGTATAAGGTATATACCGGAGGAACATATACAGGAGGATCTGCAGCAAACGGATTATACTCCGCAGGGACATATAGCGGAGGTTCTCAAAAAGGGACATTTACCGTCTCAGGGAAGGTAACGTCAGTTTCGTTGTAAAATACTTGAAGGAAAGAGAGATCAGAGTTCCAGCATGCGTTTGATAGGAATCCAGGCTCTGTCGCGGATTTCAGCAGGGACTTTGATCTCCGGACTTTCTTCCTCCAGAGCTTTCAATACCTTTTCGAGAGTTGCCTTTTTCATGTGACCACAAACTGCTTTTGAGTTGATAGGTATGAACTCTTTACCCGGAATGGTTTTCTGCATATAGTGGATGATCTCCTTTTCAGTTGCAATTATGAACTGTTTCTTATCTGACTTTGCAGCATGTTTTACCATACCACTTGTAGAGTAAAAATATGCATTAGGCATATTGAGAATCTCTTCGTCTCCCGAACAGCTGCTTTCTGGATGTATAAGAATGTCCGCCTCAGGATATAACGCGGCCATCTCTTTTACCATCTTAGAGTTAAAGCGGTCGTGTACACAGCAGTCGCCAAACCACAATTCCATATTCCTGCCGGTCTTGATATTGATATAATTCCCGAGGTGTCTGTCAGGTACGAAAAGTATCTTTTTACTCTCAGGGATTGACTCTACAACCTTAAGGGCGTTGGCTGAAGTGCAACATATATCTGTGTATGCCTTTACCTCTGCAGTTGTATTTACATAAGCCACTACAACCCCATCGGGATTCGCGGCTTTCCACTCTGCAAGATCTTCCCCTGTGATACTCTCTGCAAGAGAGCATCCGGCTGTTATATCAGGAACAATAACCTTTTTGTCGGGAGATATTATTGATGCAGTCTCTGCCATGAAATTTACCCCGCAGAAAAGAATGATTCCGGCATCGGTTTTCCCGGCCTCTTGAGACAAGCCGAGCGAATCACCAAGAAAGTCACAAATGTCCTGTATTTCCGGGTTTGTATAGTAGTGGGCAAGTATAACGGCGTTTTTCTCCTTTTTCAGTTGAAGGATGCGCTCTATTATCCCTTTCTTATCCATCAGATATCTATTATTGTTTTGGTACTATGTTCATGCTAATATCCAAAGCTGTAACCGAGTGAGTCAGGGCTCCCACGCTTATATAGTCCACACCTGTGGCTGCTACCTCTTTTAATCGCTGAACATTCATGTTCCCGGAAGCTTCGGTTTCGGCTTTCCTGTCAATGATTCTTACTGCTTCCGCCATGGTTTCATTACTCATGTTGTCCAGCATTATAATCTCTGCTCCTGCAGCAAGAGCTTCCCTGGTTTCATTTAAATCGGTAACCTCGACTTCAATCTTTATCCCTGCAGGAACTGAGGCTCTGACTTGTTTTACGGCATTTGTGATGCCTCCTGCAACTTTGATATGGTTGTCTTTTATAAGAGCCATATCATACAGCCCCATTCTATGGTTGGTTGCGCCTCCCGCCTTTACTGCCATCTTGTCAAGCAGTCTCATTCCGGGAGCAGTCTTGCGAGTGTCCAACAATCTGGTTGTTGTCCCTTCAAGTTCTTTTACATATACAGATGTAGCAGTCGCTATGCCGGACATTCTTTGTAGAATGTTAAGTGCAGTACGTTCTGCTGTGAGCAGTGCACGATAGCTGCCCTCAATCCGTGCAATCTTGTCTCCTTTTGAAACCCTCTCCCCCTCTTTCACGAGAGGAGTCCATACGGCAGTATTGTCAAGATGTTTGAATACTCTTACCGCTATATCAAGGCCGGACACAATTCCGGAGGCCTTGGCCGTCATCTCTGCAGTAGCTTTAGATTCTTCAGGAATCAGGGCATTAGTGGTTATGTCTCCTGTATTTATATCCTCTTCAATTGCGAGGGATATTATCTTGTCTATCAGATATTCTCTCTCCATATGGTATATGTTTATTTTACATCCACGGGAATTGCCGTTATCGGCTTGTCTTTCTGCTGGATGATGTGTTTTACGAAAATGTTTTCCTCATGAGGATAATCCTCTCTGTAATGGCCGCCACGGCTCTCTTTTCTGTATTGTGCCGGTTTTATGATCAGCTCGGCAACGGTAATGAGGTTATAGCTTAAAAGTGTGTAATACTCATCTTTATCCGAACCAAGTGCCTCTTTTTCCTTTTTAAGAATCTCAATGCCTTCTGAAAGTAATTTGTCATTTCTTATAATTCCGGCATTATCATTCATGAGATCTGATATCCTGGCTTTGAGGGATTGGAACATATCCTCTTTTGACGGATCTTTACGGAATTTGAGCTGAAATTCCGGTGTATATACACTCTCATCTTCTTTTGAGTTCTTCCGGGTATCTTCGACAGCTCTGTATCCGAAAACAAGACATTCAAGGAGCGAGTTGGAAGCAAGACGGTTTGCACCCATAATGCCTGTCGATGCCAACTCCCCGCATACATAGAGATTGCCGATGTTTGTCCTTCCGTTGACATCACTCCGGACTCCTCCGACCATATAATGAGCAGCCGGGGCAACCGGTATTTTGTCCGTCATGTCTATCCCAAGCTGTCTGCATTTCTCGAAAATATTCGGGAAACGGCTTCTGATTCTTTCAGGATCGATGTGCTTAAGAGAAAGGTAAACATAAGGCTCATCCTGCTGAAGTATCTGCCTGAAAATAGACCTTGCCACAACATCTCGCGGAGCCAGTTCTGCAAGCTCGTGAATAGCCGGCATAAACCTTTCTCCTTTAAGATTAAGCAGATGGGCTCCCTCTCCACGAACGGCCTCGCTTATGAGAAATGTCTTGTCTGTTTCTGTATATAAAGCTGTCGGGTGGAACTGTATGAACTCCATGTCTGCAATTTTGCAGTCAGCCTCATAGGCAAGAGCTATTCCATCTCCGGTCGTTGTGTGAGGATTTGTTGTTCTTTTAAAGATTGCAGAGGCGCCACCGGAAGCAAGAAATGTATAATTTCCTATAAATAATTCCTCACCCTCTGTCTCTGAATTCCATGTCCTGACACCATAACACTTGCCTCCTTCCTGAATGATCGAAAGAACAGTGTGATTCTCGAATAAAATTATATTCTTGTCAGCAAGAACCTTTTCTATCATGAAATTTGTAATCTTCATGCCGGTGACATCGCCTCCTGCATGAAGTATTCTTCTCATATGGTGTCCACCCTCAAGTCCAAGGGCAAAACTGTCCCCAAGCATGTCGAACTTCATTCCGTCCCTGACAAGGTCGACAATTCTGTGCGGACCCTCATTGACAAGAATATCAACGGCATTATAATCGCATAAGCCTCTCCCTGCAGTAACAGTGTCATCAAAGTGAAATGCCGGACGGTCCTCTTCGTCTGTGACTGCGGCAATTCCGCCCTGTGCATAATATGAATTACTCTCCCTGACTGTAGATTTTGTAATCAAGGCAACCCTGCCGTAAAGAGATGCTCTGTACGATGCGTATAAACCCGCAAGCCCGCTCCCTACAATAATATAGTCGTATCGGTGCATTTTTGATCTTAATGAGCCGCGAAATTACTCTTTTTTCTGTAATTGTAGGCCAATTATCTTAAACAATCTTGCAATCATAAGGTTCTGTCATAATAAAAATCCAAAATGACTTTTACTTTGTACCTGAGCTTAATGTTCAGTTAAACAGATTATTAGATTGGTGGCTTTGTATTTGTTGCTAATATTATTACCTTAGCGAACACATTTTTGAAACTAAATACACGAAATTTATATGTCAAGCAAGGTAAACTGCTTTATACCTTATCAGGATGAAGTGCAAGTAAAAGAGACAGTTAAAGGACTAAGAGAGAATTCTTCAGTGTCGAAGATTTATCTTATGTCTGTCAATCCGGAAGCAAGGCCATTGGATGGTTGCGAGATAATACATGTTGAGTCAATGAAATGCACTCCGGCGATGAGAAAAATTGCAGAGAGATCGGATGCGGAATTTACACTTATCTATACAAAGGAATCCACACTGGAACTGGGAATGTTTGCTTTAGAGAGAATGGTGAAGCTTGCAGGGGACAGTTCTGCCGATATGGTGTATTCAGATCACTATCAGGTAATTGAAGGAAAAAGAAGCGCTTGCCCTGTTATAACATATCAGCAGGGAAGTCTTAGGGATGATTTTAATTTCGGGTCAGTGCTGCTTTACAGAGCCTCTGCTCTTAAGGATGCTGTATCAAGAATGAAAGTGGATTATAAATTTGCCGCTCTTTATGATTTAAGGCTGAAAGTTTCTCAAAAGGGAGAGTTGGTTCACATTAATGAATATCTGTACACAGAGGTAGAGCAGGATACAAGAAAATCTGGCGAGAAGATTTTTGATTATGTAGATCCTAAGAACAGGGGTGTGCAGGTTGAGATGGAGGCTGTCTGCACGGATCACCTTAAAGAGATCGGAGGTTATCTTGAGCCGAAATTCAAACATATAGAGTTTTCGGAGAATAACTTTGAATACGAGGCTTCGGTTATTATACCTGTATTTAACAGGATAAAGACAGTGAAAGATGCTATTACATCTGTACTGAAACAAAAGACATCGTTCAAATTTAACCTGATAGTCATAGACAACCACTCTACAGACGGAACGTATGAGGCGATAGAGCAATTTGCCGGAGATGAGAGACTTATTCACCTTGTTCCTGAGCGTAACGACCTTGGAATCGGAGGCTGTTGGAATGCCGGTGTGCACCATCCTAAATGCGGAAAATTTGCAGTACAGCTTGATAGTGATGATATATACTCGGATGAGAATACTCTTCAGAAAGTTGTTGATTCGTTTTATGCCCAAAACTGCGCCATGGTTGTCGGAACATATATGATGACTAATTTCAATATGGAGATGATTGCCCCGGGTATAATCGACCATAAAGAGTGGACTCCGGAGAACGGCAGGAACAATGCTCTCCGTATTAACGGGCTGGGTGCTCCGAGAGCATTCTATACACCTGTCCTGAGGGAGATAAAGGTTCCTAATACAAGTTATGGAGAGGATTACGCATTGGGACTAAATATCTCAAGAGAGTACCAGATCGGAAGAATATATGATGTGCTTTACCATTGCCGCCGTTGGGACGGGAATTCGGATGCAGCATTGGACATCGTTAAGATGAATGCTCATAACACATATAAGGACAGGATCAGGACATGGGAACTTCAGGCAAGGATTTCTCTCAACAAAAACAAGAGGTAATCCGATGTCTGAGATCAATACTGAAATGGTAAAGGAGCTTTTCGAAGAGCAATTTGCCTCATGGGAACAAGCGAACAATAACTATAAGGCACTTGACGGAGTTCTGGCAAAAGAGATTCAGGTTGACGGATTTCCTTTCAAGGTACAGTTCAACCCGGCCAGAATAGTATCATCTGCAGCAAAAGTAGATGCGAAATCTATTCAGGAACGCAAGTGTTTCCTTTGCAAGGAGAACAGACCTGCTGTACAGAGGGGTATTGACTTTCTCTATAAGGGAAAGGATCACTATACTGTATTGATAAACCCTTTCCCGATTTTTTCAAGGCATCTGACAATTCCGATGGAGTCTCATCAGAATCAGCTTATAAAAGGAAGGTTCGATGCTATGCTCGAGCTTGCAAGGCAATTGTCCGATTATACAATTTTCTACAACGGGCCAAAGTGCGGTGCCTCAGCCCCTGACCATTTTCACTTCCAGGCAGGTATCAAGGGATTTATGCCTATCGAGAGTGCTCCTCTCAAAATGAAGGTTTTCTACCATAACCCTAAAACGACTTTGAGTCAACTGACCTCTGTGATGAACGGAGTGATTGTGATGGAATCCACATCGATTGAGGATGCCACCCAAGTCTTTGATAAGATATATTCATCATTGAATGTTAAAGAGGGGGAGTCGGAACCGATGCTGAACATACTTTGCTGGTATGATAAAGGTTCCTGGGCTGCAATTATTTATCTCAGGAGTAAACACAGACCTGAGTGCTTTTTCAAAGAGGGAGAGGACAATATTTTGATAAGCCCGGCATCCGTGGATCTTGGAGGGGTTTTCATTACCCCGCTGGAGAAGGACTTTAATAAAATTACAGAAGCGGACATCAGTTCCATTCTTTCGGAAATCCTGATCTCCAGAGAGGAGTTTGAAGGTGTAATAGAAAAAATTAAATCAACACTATAATAGTCATGACAGAGCCGGAAGTTAGCGTAGGTATAATGTTTGAGCCTCAGATAGAGTTCGGGCTGAACACTGCATTTGTATGCAAAGGCAAGGATGTGGAAGGTAGCCAGATTGTAAAATTCGCCGAGGAGAAGATTGAGTGGATGGGTGAGTTATATGAAGAGCTCCTGTTTGAGCCTAAGGATAAACAACAAGCATCATTTGAGCTTCTGAATGTTACAATCGGGATTAATTTTCATTGGGAAAGAAAGGAGAATCAGACATTCAGGGGTGCTTTGAAATTTATTGTCGAGGATAACAAAATAACTGCAATTAATCTTCTTGGGATTGAAGAGTACCTTACATCTGTAATATCATCAGAGATGAGTGCCACAGCTTCCCTTGAGCTTCTGAAGGCCCATGCGGTCATATCAAGATCATGGCTCATGGCTCAGATTCAAAAAAACAAAGAGATAACAAAATCCGAACAGAAGTACACTACCATGCATGAGACTCCAAAAGAGCTTATAAAATGGTATGACCGGGAGGATCACACAAGGTTCGATATTTGTGCCGACGACCATTGTCAGCGTTATCAGGGCATAACAAGAGCTTCTACCGAGATTGTTAAAGAGGCAATCAACCAGACAAGAGGGCAGTTGCTTATGTATGACGGGAAGATATGTGACGCAAGATATTCAAAGAGTTGTGGCGGTATTTTTGAAGAGTTCGGCAACTGTTGGGAGAATGTAGATCATCCGTATCTCGTTAAAAAGAGAGACAGCAAGACAAATACAGATATTCTGGACCTTACAGTTGAGCTTAATGCAAGAGAGTGGATTCTCTCCTCTCCGGAGGCTTTCTGCAACACAACAGACAAGAATATATTGTCACAGGTTCTGAATAACTATGACCAGGAAACCACAAACTTTTACCGATGGAGTGTCACCTATAAGCAAAAAGAGTTATCTGCACTTATTCTGAAAAGATCCGGCGTAGATTACGGTGATATCCTGGATCTGGTGCCTGTTGAGAGAGGGACATCAGGCAGACTGGTGAAACTTAAAATAGTAGGTAGCAAACGAACCAGAACAATAGGGAAGGAGCTGGAGATAAGAAGAACTCTTTCTGAATCACATCTCTATTCATCTGCTTTCATGATTGTAAAACTAGACATGAACAGCAAGGGTGTACCGGGCAGATTTGTATTGAAAGGAGCCGGCTGGGGCCACGGTGTCGGACTTTGCCAGATAGGGGCAGCGGTTATGGGAGAGAGAGGATACAAGTATGATGAGATTTTGCTCCACTATTTTGTGGGGGCATCAATTGAGAAAAAGTATTAATAAATAAACCTTATAAGATGAACAGCAAGAAGAGATCTCCATGGGCTTGGATTCCAACGCTCTATTTCGCTCAGGGACTGCCGTACGTTGCAGTCATGACTATCTCCGTGATAATGTACAAAAGGTTAGGTATCTCAAATACAGATATAGCACTCTATACAAGCTGGCTATACCTGCCCTGGGTGATCAAACCTTTCTGGAGCCCATTCATTGATCTTCTCAAAACCAAGAGATGGTGGGTTGTTGCCATGCAGATACTTGTCGGAGCCGGTCTCGCAGGCATAGCTTTCACTATTCCGGCAAGCAATTTTTTCCAACTCACTCTGGCTGTCTTCTGGCTCATTGCATTCAGTTCCGCAACACATGACATAGCGGCTGACGGTTTTTATATGCTTGCCCTTGACAGCCATGACCAGGCTATGTATGTTGGTATAAGAAGCACATTCTACAGGATAGCAACAATTACCGGACAAGGTCTGTTGATAATCATAGCCGGGATGCTGGAGTCATCCACAGGATTAAAACCGGCAGAGCTGCAGGTAAACGCCGGACCTCAATACGCATCAACATTTACACTTCCTGCTGAGGATACAGCAATAAATGCAACAGTGGCTGAGGCTTCTGATTATGTTTTCGAGGTCAATCCTCCGGTTGTAAACCTGGGGACGAATACGGTAACAGTGGATTCTGCCGCGATTCTTAAGGCCTACGCTGTTGAGCACAATATCGCAAATGGTTTTATAGAGGCAGAGAAGAGTAAAGCCCAGATGGAAAAGGAGGAGTCGTGGTGGACAAGGAATGTGTCGACACCTCTCGGAGGTTTTATTAAAAAGACTTTCGGAGAGGATAACACGGGCAAACAAGTTCAGAAGCTGAGCGGTAATGCACAGCTTGTTGCTGTCAAACTTTCCAAAGCTCCGGCAGAGGGAGAGAAGATTGTACTGAATACCTCTCTGAAAAAAGGAGATAAAAGTATTTTCCTGGCATACGGAGACAGGGTGACATTCACATCGGAAAACTGGGATAAACCGGCATATCTTCTGGTACAGGTAGATCCTAAGCTGGATCACGAGACATCAGCCTCTTTCAAGGGACTTTCGGGTAACATCTCGTTTGCCTGGTCCGTGACATTCTTTATCCTTGCGGGATTTTTCCTTGCGATTGCACTATATCATAAGTTCATCTTGCCGAAACCGGCATCTGATAAACCGGCTAAAGAGGTTACGGCAAGAAATATCTTCAAGGAGTTTTTCGAGACTTTTGCCTCTTTCTTCAAGAAGAAACAGATATGGATTGCAATTGCATTCCTGCTTTTGTACAGACTCCCCGAGGCACAGCTTGTAAAGCTGATCTCCCCGTTCCTGCTTGATGCAAGAGAGGTCGGCGGTATGGGGCTTACTACAGGCCAGGTTGGCCTTGTTTATGGAACAATAGGTATTCTGGGTCTTACTCTCGGAGGTATAATAGGAGGTATAATAGCTGCAAAGGGAGGTTTGAAAAAATGGCTTTGGCCGATGGCCTGGAGTATTTCACTCACATGTGCTACGTTTGTGTATCTAAGTGTTTTCCAGCCTGAAAGTCTTGTGATTATTAACCTTTGTGTGTTCATAGAACAGTTCGGGTATGGATTCGGGTTCACAGCTTACATGCTTTATATGATATACTTTGCTGCGGGTGAGCATAAAACTGCTCACTATGCAATATGCACAGCCTTCATGGCTTTGGGTATGATGATGCCGGGTATGATGGCGGGCTGGTTACAGGAGCTTATCGGATATGAGAATTTCTTCTGGTGGGTAATGATATGTTGTGTTACAACTATAGCTGTGACAGCATTTATAAAAGTTGATGACTCATTCGGCAGAAAACAGGCCGAAGTAAAAGCTTAAATTTAGATATGAATAAGTTAAAAGTAGTATTGGCCCTTTTTTTGGCCATGACCATTTCAAAGGCGTACTCTCAGAAGATCATGACTGGTCTTGAGGTACTGAAAGCCTCCAACTTCAAGGTGCTTGAAGGTAAGAGAGTGGGACTTATAACAAACCCTACAGGATTTGACAACAATATTAAATCCACAATTGATATATTAAATGAGGCACCGAATGTTAACCTGGTTGCTCTGTATGGTCCTGAGCATGGTGTGCGCGGGGATGTCCATGCGGGAGATCATGTAGAGACAACAAACGACCCAAAGACAGGTCTTCCTGTGTTCTCTCTTTATGGTGCCACAAGAAAGGCAACTCCGGAAATGCTTAAAGGTATTGATGTTTTGGTCTATGACATACAGGACATAGGAAGCAGATCATTCACATACATCAGTACAATGGGATTTGCAATGGAGGCTGCCGCAGAAAACAATATCGAGTTTGTTGTTTTAGACAGACCGAATCCGTTAGGAGGAGAAAAAGTGGAGGGTAACTTTGTCGAAGATGGTTTCTACTCTTTTGTCAGCCAGTTTAGAATTCCATATATCTATGGACTGACATGCGGCGAACTTGCAAAGCTCCTGAATGGTGAGAAAATGCTGAAAGCACAGTGTAAACTTACAATTGTACCGATGAAGGGATGGAAGAGATGTATGACATACGAACAGACCGGGTTGCAGTGGGTACCCTCTTCACCTCATGTACCTCAGATATCAAGTGCGATGTACTATCCTGCATCCGGAATCCTGGGAGAATTGGGCTACCTGTCGATAGGTGTCGGTTACACGATTCCGTTCCAGATGTTTGCGGCCGAATGGATTGATGCTGAGGCTTTGACCGACAGGCTTAACAGTTACAACCTTCCCGGGGTGAAGTTCCGTCCGATCTATTATAAGCCATTCTACTCAGTTGGAGCCGGAAAGGACTTTAAGGGAGTACAGATACACATACTTGATTATAGTAAGTGTGCACTGACAGACATACAGTTCCATGTGATGCAGGCTCTTGCAGAGCTTTGGCCCGACAAGGCAGTATTCGATCATGCGGACCAGGAACGCTTTAATATGTTTGATAAAGTATGCGGCTCGGATCAGATTCGTAAGAAATTTTCTGAAAGGAACAGATTTGAAGATATCCGTGATTATTGGTATAAAGATGTGGAGAGTTTCAGGAAACTCTCACAGAAATACTATATCTATTAGTATTAAAGGATTCCAAGAGTGCGGCTTCGTGCGAGCATACATGCTCCCATGATGCCGCATTTTTCACCAAGTTTTGAAAGCCGGATATTTGTATCCTTGCTGACTCGTATGAGTGAGTATTTATTAATGGCGCTCTTAATAGGCAGCATTATATAATCCTTTGCATTTGCCAGTGTTCCTCCGAGAACTATAAGTTCCGGATTGAAAAGATTTATAAGTCCGGAAATCGCTTTTCCCAGCTCGTTGCCTACGCTCTCTATAATTTCAATAGCGAGGACATCCTCTTTGTGAACCGCATCCATAATATCCTCCATTGTTATCTGTTCTCCCTTGTTGAATTTGTTGGAAAGAGTAGATACACGACCCTCACTTAGTTTCTCCATGAACATTCTGTGCATGGCAGATCCGGAAGCACCTGTCTCAAGACATCCTCTTTTGCCGCACCGGCAGATTATTTCATTGTCAAAAAAAGGAAAATGGCCGAACTCTCCCGAGAAACCGGATTTGCCGTAATAGAGCTTGCCATCGATTATTATTCCTATACCCAAACCCCAACTGGCATTTATGAAGAGCATATCCTTAAAGTTGCTGTTTTCTCCGTGCATATACTCTCCGTAGGTCATGGAACGGGAGTCGTTTTCAATAAAAACAGTATAGTCGAGTCTCTCTTCAATGAGTGCCGAGAGAGGTTTTTCGTCAAGGTAGTAGAAGCTGTAGCTGAAGCCGGATTGAGAGTTTACTCGTCCGGATAGGTTGACTCCGACAGCAAGTATCTTCTCCTTTGATACAGTTACCCTGGTGATGAAAGATTTTATTATAGCGCAAAGCTTGTCCAGGGAGTGTATTGTGTTTTCCAGTACAAACGGTTTGTCCGGCTCGTACTCTATAAGCTGTCCCTTGAAATTTATAAGGCCAAGAGATATGTTGTCCTTGTTTATGTCAACACCTATAAAATAACCTGCATCTGGATTCAGACCATACATGTTCGGCCTTCTCCCTCCGCTTGTGCCCTGTTTCCCGAAGTCAAGCACAAATCCCTCGGCAATCAACTCGCCTATGAGTTTTGTCATTGTAGGCACACTTATATTCACCTCCCTGCTCAGGTCCGTTATGCTGTAGTTTCCGTTAAGTACAAACAATCTGATCAGCTCTTTCTTGAGCGAGGCCGTTTTGTTTCCGTCGTAGGACTGTTGCAGGAATGTGTTTTTCATATATGTTTTAGTTCGCGTTTTCAAATCCAATATCAGCTCTGTGTAACTTGTCGTACCAGTTGTATTTGAGTATAACCATACAGATAACGACAACACCGAGAGCAATCAGAGTAGCTCCTGTTTTGTGAATTATGAAGAATATAGGGAGGACCACAAGGGCCATCTGCCATACAATGCCGACAATTACATTCACAACATCCCTGCCAAAATCCTTATTCCCCTCAAATGCAGGATCAATTTTCACAACCTTTTCATGTATAGGTTTCCAGAAGCCCCAAGGACGTACATTTTTGTAGAATTTTATAAGGGTATCGTCGTTGTCCGGTTTGGTAAGGTATGTGCCGGCGAAGCAGCCTATGAATGAAGCTGCCAAGGTGATAGGGAAGAAGTATATGTCAGGTATTTCAGGGAAAAAGAAGAGTTTAACGGTTGATGCGATAAGGCCTGAGAGCATTCCCCAGAAGTAACCGTACCCATTGAATCTCCACCATATCCATTTCAATACGTTGGCAGCAGCATATCCGCCATAAAGGGATGAGGTAATCCAAAGTGTAAGAGAGTTTAATGAATTGGCAAAGAATCCGAAGGTTACACCTACAACAACCAATACGACAGAGGCCACATAACTGAATCTGACATATGTTTTAGGTGCGGCATCGGGTTTTATATATTTTTTGTAAAGGTCGTTCACTATATATGCAGGGGCTGAATTGACAAATGCGGCAAGGGTACCCACGAATGCAGCCAATAGACCGGCAAGGAGCAACCCTTTTACTCCGGTAGGAACAAACCGTGTAATGGCTATCGGAAGAATAGTCTCGAAATCCATTGATGATCCGAGTCCTGCCAGTTCCGGAGAGAGGAATACTATTGACAGTACAGCCAGGCCTGCTACCATGAGATATCTCGGTGCGAAAAGCAGGAATATTGTAAGACCGCTCATTTTTGCAGCCTCTGACGGTTTTCTTGTCGAGAGTATTCTTTGCATGTCGTAGCTAGGTACAGGGCCGGCAAGACTGGCGAATATGCCCTTGAACACCATCATCATAACCAATGCTCCGAAAATCTGATATCCGTCGGAGGCAATCTTGTCATTAAGTGCCGGCATTATTCCTCCCCAGTCAAGATTGAGATTCCATTCGAAGAACATATTGTCCCATCCGTGAGGTGTCAGGGCGGCAATTTGTTCCCCGGTAACGGATGTATATGCGATGTAACCGACAATCAGGCATGAAACTGTCATTATGGCAAATTGGAATATATCTGCAGCAACAACGCTCATCATACCCCCCTTGAGGGTGTACAGGGTAGTGATACCTATAATGATAAGAGCGTAAGATTCTGCAGATGTAAGGGTCATAAAGCCAAGGTTACATGTAAGATCCCATGGCAAAATCTGAATTGCAAACTTGCCTATACCTTCAAAGAAGTATGCCATGAAACCTATAACGCTTATAATGGCGAATATAATTACCACAATGTGAGACATCCTTCCGCCCCTTCCGCCGAATCGTGTAAGAATCCACTCGGCACCGGTCATCACATTCGATCTTCTCATCCATATTGCAAGGAATACCATTACAAACACCTGGTTCCATACGGGCCACAACCATGGCAGCCACACACTCTTCAATCCGTACACAAAAAGGATGGCGACAGTCCACATTGTTCCCGAGATGTCAAACATGCCGGAAGCATTGGATAGCCCGAGGAAGTACCATCTAATTTTTTTGCCCCCTAAAAAATAGGTATCAATACTTTTTGATGCTCTTTTTGAAAGAATGAAACCGAGAGAGAGAATAACTGCAATGTATATTCCGATTACAAGAATGTCGATCCAGGATAGGCTCATGTTATTTAAAATTAGATATGATAAGTAACTTACAAATGTAATAATTATTTTCTGCGATGCAAAGATGGTAAGAAATTTATATAAATACACACTAATTAATAAAAAAATTTATTAAATATGCTTTGAAAGAAAAATATATTTACTATGTTTGTACTCACTAAACAAATAATTATTTACAAATTCAGGCATATGAAGCGACTTTTGTTTATTGCAACATTACTAATAGCAACAATCAGTTACGGACAGGGGAAAAAGGTCTATATGTGGTTTGACTGCGAGGCAAACTTCAACAGACTTGGTACCAAAGATTCAATTTGCTGGTATCTGGATAAGGTGAAGAGTGTGGGAGTGACCGATGTTGTTGTCGATGTCAAATCCATTATGGGAGAAGTCCTGTACAAAAGTAAAATTGCACCTTTCATGGCAGAGTGGGAGGGATGGTACAGGAACCCGGACTTTGACATGATGAAGGTTTTCATCGATGAAGGGCATAAAAGGGGGCTTGTTGTACACGCATCTCTAAATGTATTTGCCGGCGGACACAACTTTTTTAACAGAGGTATTATCTACAAGCAGCATCCGGAATGGCAATCCTTGGTATACCATGAGGGTAAGCTGATGAAAATCGGGGATATGAAATGGAACTACAACGGAATGCTAAATCCTGCAAATCCGGAAGTGAGAGCCTATCAACTGAGCATTCTGAAGGAATTTGTCTCTAAGTATAAAAAAGTGGATGGTCTTATACTTGACAGGATGCGTTTTGACAATGTAACCTCTGATTTCAGTCAGGCATCAAAGGCACAATTCGAAGCTTACTCCGGAATTAAAGTGGAGAACTTCCCGGATGATATACTCTATTGGACAGAGAAAGACGGAAAGAAGATCTGGAAGGAGGGAAAACACTTCAAGAAATGGACAGAGTGGAGAGCAATGATTATAAAAGGATTCGCTGAAGATGTTCATAAAGAGCTGAAGAAGATAAACAAGAAACTTATTCTAGGAGACTATACCGGTGCCTGGTATCCTACCTATTATCAATTGGGTGTCAATTGGGCAAGTGTCAAGTATGACCCTTCAAAAGAGTTTGCATGGGCGACCCCGGATTATTATAAGAGTGGTTATGCAGATCTGCTGGATGTATATATGACAGGTCTCTACTATACCAATGTAACAAAAGAGGATGTGGATAAGGCCAACCGCTCTTTGGGCTACACCGGCGAGCCGGGAATGGACATCAATAACAGGACTTACTGGTACTGCATTGAAGGAGGTGCCGAGCTAGCAAAGAGAATCACCAAGGGTGTGGTACCTGTTATGGGCGCTATACTAGTAAGCCAGTACGAGACTGATTCGTTACAGTTTGAAAAGGCTGTCAGCCAGGCAATGAAGAGTACGGACGGAGTTACCATTTTCGACATTTCTCATGTAATCACAAAGAACTGGTGGGGAAGTCTGGAGAGAGGTCTTAAGCAGTAAAGAGAAACAATATGTTTAAAATATTTAACACTAATTATTAATCTAAAGGTATTCTATGAAAAATGTATATTTGATTTTCAGGAATTTCCGAATGGTGGGAGGGGCTTCGCTTCTTTCACTGTTCTTACTTCTTGTCTGTGCGTCTTCTGGATACGCTCAGTCGGGTATCAAGGGGTCGGTCTCTGATACCAAGGGAGCTCCGATCGCCGGGGTGGCAATAGTTGTAAAAGGGACAAACAACTACACCACAACAGGCCAGAACGGGGAGTTCCAGATAACAGCAAACAAGGGAGATCTTCTCGAGTTCTCTTTACTGGGAATGCTTACACAGCAGGTCCGTCTTACAGGACAGGCTGTAGTAAATGTAGTAATGCAGGAGGATGTCTCCAAACTGGAAGAGATCATAGTTGTCGGTTATGGAACACAGCAAAAAGCGAGTCTGACAGGTTCAATCTCTCAGATAAAAGGCTCTGAACTGTTGAAGACTCCGGCTACAAACATCACCAGCGTTCTCGGCGGCCGTGTTTCAGGTGTTACTTCCGTACAGGAGTCAGGACAACCTGGTGCTGACGGAGCCGGTTTGAGAATCCGTGGTTCGAGGGCAGCCGTTACCTATATTGTAGACGGTATGCCAAGGTCTATAAACGACATTGACCCAAGTGACATCGAGACTGTTTCCGTCCTCAAGGATGCATCTTCTGCTGCGGTTTACGGTCTGCAGAGTGCCGGTGGTGTAATCATCATCACAACCAAGAAGGGAAAAGCCGGGGAGTCAAAGATTACCTATAAAGGATCTTATGGTATTTCTGTTAATGCCAACTATCCGAAATTCCTGGACGGACCGGGTTATGCATATTGGTACAATAAAGCCAGTGAAATGGACGGTAACTCTCCGGTTTTCACATCTGCTCAGGTGGCTATGATGACCAATGGTGATGACAGCGACGGCTGGGGTAATACAGACTGGATCGGAGAGACATTCGGAACAGGAACAACCAGGCAGCATAATGTTACAATAAACGGTGGAAGCGATAAGATGAAATACTTCGCCTCTATCGGTTATATGGGACAAAACGGAAACATCAAGAATTTCGACTATACAAGGTATAACCTCAGGAGTAATCTGGAGGCACAGGTTGCAAAGAACCTGAAAGTAAATATCGGTGTTGCCGGAAATGTCGGTGATACCAGAACACCTGGTTACGGGGCCGGCGGATCAGCCGGAGTTGGCGCATCTTATCAATGGCTTAGCGTTGCTGAGCAGGCTTCGTATGCACACCCTTACCTTCCTAAGAGTATAAACGGTATTCCTGTTGCAAGCCGCAATGCATATAACAATGCAATAAATCCGATAGCTGCAACGGAGCTTTCGGGAAATCACAAATCAATAACCAGAGCGGTTCAGACAAATGTTGACCTCCAGTGGGATCTTCCTTGGATAAAAGGATTGAACCTTAAATTTACCGGGGCCTATGACCAATCGGCAACCGTCTCTAAGAACTTCAGCACACCTTACAAGGTGTACCTGGAAACTATCCCAAGCTCAACTACAAGTGAGATCACATACGGACTTACAACAGATGCCCGCAATCAAACACAGATGACTCTCGGAGAGGGTTATACACAGTGGCAGAGACTGGTTTCTCAGGTAAGTGCAAACTATAAGGGAACATTCGGAGCACACAATTTTGACGGAATGCTCCTCATGGAGGCCAGAGACTATAAGACAAATAACTTTGCAGCTTATGGAAAGGGATTCTACTTCAAAGAGCTCCCTGAACTTGATATAGCTCAGGTTCCCACAGACAACCCTATCAGCGGATCAAGCAATGCTAACAGAAGTGTAGGTGTTGTAGGCCGTATCAAATACGATTACGATAATCGTTACCTTGCAGAGTTCACAGGTCGTTACGACGGTTCATATAAATTCTCTGGAAGTGTTCCCGGAAAGAGATGGGGTTTCTTCCCTTCACTCTCTCTTGGATGGAGAATCTCAAACGAGGAGTTCTTCAAGAATGCAAATCTTGATTTCGTTGATAACCTCAAGATTCGCGGATCGGTAGGTATGCTTGGATCAGACCCTGTTTCCGCTTACAGCTTCCTTAGCACAATGGCATTTGTCGGCGGAAGTAATCCTACCGCACAAGTGGTTCTCAACGGAAGCGGACAGAATGCCCTTATGACTTCCGCTGTTGCAAACCCTAACCTTACATGGGAGAAGACCATTGCATACAACTTCGGTTTTGATGCTTCAATGTGGAGCGGAAAATTAGACGTTGAGTTCGACGTATTCTACAACTATACATGGGATATCCTCGGAACACAGACAAGTATGCCCGGTTCAATGGGGGGATACTATACAACTTATGTAAACAACAACAGTGTCGATACAAAGGGTATTGACCTGATGTTAGAACATAACGGTAAAGTAGGTGATTTCTATTACGGCGCTAAATTGAATCTTAGCTGGGCAAAAACAAGATATATAAAATATATGGACAGCCCTAACACACCTGATTATGCAAAGAGAACAGGGAAGTCTCCTTGGGTTATGGCCGGCCTTGTTGCCGACGGACTTTTCCAGAGCGAGGAGGAGATTGACAACTCTCCGTTTATCGTAGGTTCACGTCCGCGTGTCGGAGATATCAAGTACAAAGACCTCAACGGTGACGGTGTAATCTCTTATTCACAAGACCGTGCACTGGTGGGTAAACCTAACAGACCTGAGCTTACAGCCGGTCTGGATCTCAATGCATCGTACAAGGGATTTGATGTTTCGATGCTCTTCACTGCCGGTGCAATATGTGATATCTCACTTACGGGTACTTACTACAACTATAACGATGATAACACCATCTTTACAAAACCTTTCAAGGCAGGTTCCAATGCTCCTGTATATCTTGTAGAGAATGCGTGGACCCCGGAGAACACAAATGCATCTTTCCCGAGGTTGTCAATCAATACACCTAACACAAACAATGCTTATGCATCTACATACTGGTTCAGGGACGGCAAATACATCCGTATGAAATCAGCCCAGTTGGGTTACACACTTCCTAAAAAGCTTACAAGCAAGCTAAGTATTGATAACATAAGAGTATTTGTAGAAGGTACAAACATCTTTACACTCTCCGGCCTTCCTGAAGGTATTGACCCTGAAAGACCGGGCGTAACTAATGGATACTATCCTCAACAGAAGACATTCATGGGTGGTCTAACAATTTCTTTCTAAATCGATGAATAACATGAAAACAAAAATATTTATAATCACATTATTTGTCAGTGTTATTGGTTTGTCGGGCTGTAATAAATTCCTGGACCTTACCCCTACAGACAAACTCTCTGATAAAGTTGTATGGCAGAGCAAGGAGAACGTAGAGCTCTATGTTAACGGCTTCTACCCGTACATCACAATATACAGCCCATACGGCTCAGGCGACTCTAACGCCGGTTTGACTGAAGGTATGACCGAGACACTTAAGTTCGGATCGATGACCTCAGGTACAAATGTCGGTTTCCCTAATATGCTTGCATATTCGAACGGCGGTATTTCCGCACCAACAGCATCATGGTATCTTGGTATGTGGGATGACCTCTATACAAGGATACGCAGAGTAAATGAATTCATTTCAGGCCTTAAGAAATTCGGAACTGACCTTGATCCTGCAGATCAGGTGAGATTTGAGGCAGAGGCTAAATTCTTCAGAGGATTCTTATACTTCCAGCTTATCAAGAGAAGCAAGGATGTCATACTTTATGATGAGGATCTCTCTAACATTTCCAGAGACAAGGCTATAAGCACCGAGAGCGAAGGCTGGGATTTCGTGGAGAGTGATCTTGAATTTGCCGCACACAACCTTCCTAAGGAGTGGCCTACAGCAAACAGAGGCCGTGTGACAAAGGGTGCTGCCTTCGCACTTCAGTCAAGAGCAATGCTCTATGCAGAAAGATGGCAGGTAGCAAAGACAGCCGCTGACTCAGTAATTGCGCTGAACATGTATTCTGTCCCTGCAGCTACAACCGTAGCTCAGTATAATAACTCGTTCAAGTCTTACTACAGTGGCAACCCTGAGGCAATACTTGAGTATAGCTATCTTGTAAGCGGACCAAACCATGGTTTTGACAAATTGTTCACACCTGGCGGTGACGTTGCCGGTATGGGCGGAAAGGCTGCTCCCACACAGGAGATGGTTGAGTCATACGAGCTTGCAACAGGCGGATTCCCGGACTGGTCGGCATGGCACAACACAACATCCGGAACAACAGCCACACCTCCATACAGTCAGCTTGAGGTTCGTTTCCATGCTTCGATACTTTATAACGGAGCAACCTGGAAAGGCCGTACTATCCAGCCTTACATCGGCGGACAGGACGGATGGGCATCATTCAAGGACGATCCAAACCCTTCTGGTAAAACTGTTACAGGTTACTATCTGAGAAAGCTGGTGGATGAGTCACATACTGACCTTAACTCAGTTCCCGGCACAAAGACACTTGTGGCAATAAGAATGGCCGAGGTTTATCTTAACCGCGCAGAGGCTTGCTACAAACTCAATGATGTTCAGGGTGCAAATGCAGGTGTAAGGGCTATCAGGACAAGAGTCGGACTGCCTTATACAGACAAGAGCGGACAGGATCTCTTCAATGCAATCAGGCAAGAGAGAAAGGTTGAGCTTGCGTATGAGGGTCACCTCTACTGGGATATGCGTCGCTGGAAGCTTGCACATATTGAATATTCCGGCCCTGGCAGCCGTGTTCACGGACTCAAGATCGAGAAACAGGGTGCAAACTTCATCTACACATATGTTGACTGTGATAAAGAGGACCGTTACTTCCCTGCAAAGATGTACAGGATACCTATGCCTGAGACTGAGCTTGCAAACAATTCGGCAGTTCAGCAATATGAAGAGTGGAGATAACAAATAACTATTGAGAATCATGAAAAAGAAAATATTCTATTTTGTAGCTCTGCTCGGAATAATGAGCGGATGTCACAAACCAGAAATACCGGTAGCCAAAGATGCCGATCAGGGCATAAACAGCGTTTCGGCACAATTTGCTACTGGGGAATACAAAAGTGATGCGAATGCAAAGTTCACCGTTCAGGTTACAAATCCTGATCAGGAGGAGATACTGATCCCGATTCCATGGAACTATCCGGAAGAGACAGATAACAATACTGAGATAACAAACATGAGAATCACTGCGAATCTGGATGACAATGTAACAATCGATCCTCCTTTGAGCAGCATGGACCTTACAAAGAAGAACTACATTACTGTTACCAAGGCAGACGGCACCAAGAAGGGTTACTACATCACAGGCGAGAGAAGAAAGAGCAACAAGTGTGCGATTTCTAGCTTTGTACTTGCTAATCCTCTGATTGTCGGAGTTATAGACGAAGATGCGAAGACGATTTCACTCATCTCTGTGGATAATCTGGGTACTTCAACCGCAGAGGTCTCAATCTCTGCTCACGCCACTATATCTCCTGACCCTTCAGTAGCAAGAAGTTATGCTGATAACGTGACATTCACCGTTACTGCTCAGGATGGTACAACAAAGGCAACTTACACAGTTCAAAAGACAGTCCCTCCTAAGATTAATTATGGTTTCCGCACAGGTAGCGCAACCGAGCTCTGGGCAAACGATTTTAACCTAAAATATGGTATAACCAATGCTTCAGGCAAGAACTTCACACTTGCAGCGATGGGTACAAACCTTATATTGAGTGACGGTACCCAGCAGTTCTACTTCAACAGTGCAACAGGTGAGAAGCTCGGCACTATTGCAGGCAGCATGAACCTTAGCGGTGGTGCGATTACATCAGATAAAGCGGGAAATATGCTGTTATGTAACATTGCAGCTAAGAATGCAACATTTAACATATACAAGACAAGCTCTGTGACAGAGGCTCCTGTGCTCTTTATATCAATGACATACAATATTGGCGTAGGTGTCAAGATGGGTGCAAAAATAAATGTACAGGGAGATCTTAACGGCAATGCTATAATAACCGTTCCTACATGGGCATGGGCTGCAACACCTGCACACCACGAATTCATCAGATGGGTAGTTACAAACGGTGTGGCAGGACCGGCAGAGGTTGTTTCTGCTACAAACATTACAAACTGGAACTCGGCAAATGCTGATGTACAATACGCATCAACATCGACCGCAGGAAGATATTTTGTAACAAGCTACAGCGGTGTCGGAAACAAACTCGATGCTGTTAACGGAGCCACCAACACAGGAGTTGCAAAACTCGGCACTGCAACATGGGGTGCTAACTCAAACTTCAACGCTGTAGACGCAGTTGAGTTTAACAAGGCAACCTATGTAGCGGTTTACGGAGGTATGCACTTTACTTACAGCCAGTGTGTCGGATATATGTATGATGTGACTACACTTGACCAGTTCACAGGATTGATCAACAACGCACCATCACTCGTATTCAATACCAATGACTATAGGTTTGGCTCTCCTGTCCTTGCATCAAGTGATATTCTCCTGATACCTTCACCTGACGGTTACAAACTCAGGTTGTACTACACAGACGGTAACTGCAGGAGCCTTGTTGCATGGGAATTTGACTGTATTGATAAATAGATTTTAACTTTGTGAATATTTCGGTATCCTCTTAAACGGGGATACCGGGATAATCACTTTTTTTCAAAGAAAACATTTTATGAAGGATGCCCTCAGATTATTGATCTCTGCTCTTGTCCTGGTAATAATCACCGCTTGCGGACTGACCTCTTGTGATAAGAAACCATCTACCCCTGATTGGGAGTGGGACGATACCACAACTACAAACCCGAACGCTGACAAGCCTCGTTACCTTTGGGTTGACGCAGCTGCGAATTTTCCCGACTTTGCAAACAGTGTGGAAAATATTGCACGAGACCTTACGATTGCAAAAAATACCGGTTTTACAGATATAATAGTAGATGTCAGACCAACTACCGGTGATGTGCTTTTCACCACAGACATGGTTGATCAGGTTGCATATCTGGGAGCATGGGTTAACGGTGCCTATACAAGGATAGACCGCACTGCCACATTCGACTATCTGAGAGCTTTCATTGATGAGGGACATAAGCTCGGACTTAAGATACATGCCGGTTTCAATACGATGGTGGGCGGCAATACAAGTCCGCTTGGCTCCCAGGGAGTGGTTTTCAGAGACAATGTCAAAAAGCTCTGGACAACAGATCTCAACCGTACAGGTGGAATCGTTAATATCATGAATACAAGTAACAATGCCAAGTTCTTCAATCCGGTAAGGCCTGAAGTGCAGAATTACCTTATATCAATACTCGAGGATCTGGCAGCTTATCAGGATCTTGACGGAATCGTGCTTGACCGCTGCCGTTTTGACGGTTATGACAGCGATTTTTCAAGCTACACTAAGACAAAATTTGAGGAGTACATAGGATCAACTGTCACAAACTTCCCGGCATCCGTAATCCCTCCGGGAACAGAGGTGGGTAAGATATCAACACCATACCCTACATATTACAAACAATGGCTCGAGTTCAGGGTGAAGACCATTCACGATTTCATTGTTAAGGTTAAATCAAAGGTGAAGAGCGTAAATCCCGACATTAAATTTGCCGTCTATGTAGGCGGCTGGTATTCGACATATTACGATGTGGGGGTTAACTGGGCCAGTCCTAAGTACAACACATCAGGAACATACGGATGGGCTACATCTAATTATAAAGAGTACGGATATGCAGACCATCTCGACTTTATGCTCATAGGGGCTTATGCCGCAGCCAACAGGGTGTACGGCAGCTCAGAGTGGACCATGCAGGGATTCTGTAAAAAGGCAAAAGCCGTAACCATGGGCGATGTACCTATTTCCGGCGGACCTGACGGAAACTCGTTCTATCCGAGTGCAGTGCCTGCAGGGACAGATGTCGCACTGGCAATATCAAACTCGGTGGATGCATGTATCAATGCCGGAGACGGATATTTCTTCTTCGACATGATTCACCTGAAACAGAATAACCAATGGCAATATGTCAAAAACGGAATTGACGCTGCCATTGCAAAAAAATAGAGAAAGAGAATGAAAAGACAAATGTTTAGAATCATGCTTGCAGTGTTGTTTGCAGGGGCAGTGTCACTACCGGCTCCGGCACAGAACAAGGCTACGGAGGTAAAGTTCAGAGGTGCGTATTATGACCAGAGAAGGGCTGCACACGATCTTGAGGGTATTCCTGAAGGTTCGGTGGTTTTTCTTGGTAACAGCATAACGGAGCAGGGTTGGTGGAACATGCTTTTCAAAACAAAGAATATTGTAAACAGAGGCATTGGAGGAGATAACGCATACGGTATGCTTGACCGTCTGCCTGATATTTTGAAGGCAAAACCGTCGAAAATGTTCCTGATGTGCGGTATCAATGACATCTCTCTAAAAATCCCCAATGACACAATCGTTGCAAATATCCGCAAGATGGTGAGGATGACAAAGAGTATGGCACCGCAATGCAGCCTGTACATTGAGAGTGTTCTTCCGATTAACGAGACGAGATTGGTATACACAACCGTTAAGGGAGACAATCCGACGGTAGATGAGCTGAATTTAAAGCTCCGGGCTATGTGCAAGGAAGAGGGTGTGGGGTTTGTGGATATTGCATCTCTTCTCAAGGATGAGAAAGGGGAGCTCAGGCTCTCGTTGACCAAGGATGGGTTACATCTCCATCCAGAGGCCTATATGATATGGGCAAAGGAGTTTAAGAGACTCAGGTTGTTAAAATAGAAAAAATAGGAAAATGAAAATCAAAGGAACTTTCCTCGATGAGATAAGCCATGACATACCGCATCAGAATTGGGGAGAAAAGGAGTGGGACAAAGACTTTGAATACATGAAGGATGCCGGCATCGACACTGTAATCCTCATCAGAAGCGGTTACAAGCGCTGGATGACATATCCTTCCGTAGTTTTACACAAAGAGGAGGGTTGTTATATGCCGCCGGTTGATCTGGTGGATATGTTCCTCAGATTGAGCGACAAATGGAATATGAACTTCTATTTCGGACTCTACGACTCGGGTAAATACTGGGCAAACGGAGAGTACGAGCAGGAGGTAAAAATAAATAACAAAGTGATTAGTGAGGTCTGGGAAAAATACGGGCATTACAAATCGTTTGCAGGCTGGTATATCTCTCAGGAGTGCAGCCGGAAGACAGGAAAGATTATAGATCTTTACGCAAGTCTCGGACGTTATTGCAAAGAGGTCTCAGGAGGGTTACCGACAATTATTTCACCATATATAGACGGATCCAAGAACCTAAGCCAATACACTAATGCAACGACCAGAGGAGAGGGCGTCTCACTTTCCGAGCATGAGCGGGAGTGGGACGAAATCTTCTCGGGTATTAAAGGTGCAGTGGACATAGTGGCTTTTCAGGACGGTCATGTTGAGTATGATGAACTGGTCGATTTCCTCAAAGTGAACAAAAAACTTGCAGACAAATACGGGATTGAGTGCTGGACAAACTCGGAGACATTTGACAGAGATATGCCTATAAAATTCTTGCCTATCAAGTGGGAGAAGCTGAGGCTTAAGATGGGAATGGCGCAGGAGGCAGGAATCGAGAATGCAATCACATTTGAGTTCTCTCACTTTATGAGTCCGCAGTCAGCATATCTGCAGGCAGGTCATCTATATGACAGATATCTCGAATATTTAAAAACAACAGAAACAACGAAATAGATATGGATTTCAAGCAAACGGCCCATCTTTACAAAGATGAGCTTCTTAACAATATTCTCCCGTTTTGGTTGGAAAAATCACAGGACAAGGAGCTTGGGGGATATTATACATGCTTAGACAGGGAGGGCAACGTATACGATACAGACAAATTCATTTGGTTGCAGGGAAGAGAGGTGTGGATGTTCTCCATGTTATATAACAATTTTGAAAAAAAGCAGGAGTGGCTCGATTGCGCTATCCAGGGAGCTGAATTCCTTAAGAAATACGGACACGACGGCAATTACAACTGGTATTTCTCGCTTACAAGGGAAGGGAAGCCAATAATCCAGCCTTACAATATATTTTCATATACATTTGCGGCAATGGCATTCGGTCAGCTTGGCAAAGCCACCGGCAACGAGGAGTATGCCCATATTGCAAAAACCACGTTCGACAGAATCCTTGAAAAAATGGATAATCCTAAGGGAATCTGGAGCAAGGGATATCCCGGAACAAGAGACCTCAAGGGATTTGCACTTCCGATGATATTGTGTAACTTGTCACTCGAAATAGAGCACCTGTTGGAGAAGTCATTGCTTGACCAGACAATTGATACATGCCTGAATGAGGTGATGAATGTTTTTTACAGAGAGGAGCTGGGTCTTGTTGTAGAGAATGTGACTCCTGACGGAAAGCTTTCGGACTCCTTTGAGGGAAGGGTTTTAAATCCGGGACATGCGCTTGAGAGTATGTGGTTTTTAATGGATCTCGGGGTAAAGCTTGACAGGAAAGATATAGTTGAAAAGGCTGTCCGGATTGCGTTGAGAACCGCTGATTACGGATGGGACAAACAGTACGGCGGGATCTTCTATTTCATGGACAGGAAGGGTTATCCGCCTCAGCAGCTTGAGTGGGATCAGAAGTTATGGTGGGTTCATATTGAGACCCTGATAACAATGATAAAGGGATATCAGCTTACAGGCTCCAAGGAGTGTCTTGACTGGTTTGAAAAGATTCACGACTACACCTGGGAACACTTCAAGGACAGAGAGCATCCCGAATGGTTCGGATATCTCAACCGCAGGGGCGAGGTTCTGTTGGATCTCAAGGGAGGCAAGTGGAAAGGTTGTTTTCATATACCGAGAGGGCTGTATCAGATAAGCAAAGTTTTGGAAACATTATAAAGAGCCTAATATGAAAAGAGTTGCAGGAATAATCCTTCTGGCAACCCTCCTGATAGCGTCCCAGACGTTACTCGCAAAAAGCATAAAAGGAAGGGTGACCGGCAATCAGACACCTCTTCGCGGGGTGGTAGTCACCGACGGCAAGAACTTTGCCGTTACAGGCAACAAGGGTGAATATACTCTTGAATGTGCCGAGGATGCACGCTTTGTATATATATCAACTCCTTCAGGCTATAGAGTGCCCCAAACGGGCAATACACCCGCTTTTTACATCCCTTTGGCTGAGGTCAGGAAGAGTTATGACTTTGTTCTTGAAAAAAAGAGTCAGGACGATACCAGGCACGGTTTTATAGCCATAGCGGATCCTCAGATATATGCGGCAAAGGAGTTTCTTCTTCTTCAGGAGGCGGCTGTTGATATAAGGAAAACAGCAGAGTCCTACAAAATCCCTTTTCACGGAATATGCTGCGGTGACATAGTCTCTTATGACCACGGGCTCTATCCGAGGTACAAGGAGATAATCTCCGGGACAGGGCTTCAGTTTTTCAACGTCATGGGAAACCACGATATGGTAAACAACGGGCGCTCTTTTGAAACCACATTCGGTAAGTATGAGGAGTCATTCGGACCGGCATACTACTCCATGAATGTCGGAAACATTCACTATGTTTTTCTGGATGATAACTTCTATGTGGGAAGAGAGTATTTTTATATTGGCTATCTCGATGAAAAACAGTTTGCATGGCTTGAAAAAGATCTTTCATATATAAAGGAGGGATCGACTGTAGTGCTGGTGATGCATATCCCAACCACTACAAGCACCGAAGACAGGAAAAAGTTCAGTTATAAGGAGTCGGGGGCAACAATGGCAAACAAAACCGCCCTCTATAAAATGCTTTCACCATATAAGGCGCATATAATCTCCGGCCATACCCATACCGCCGCCAACCAGCAGATAAACGACAATATCTTTGAATACAATTTGCCGGCTCTCTCGGGGGCCTGGTGGCAAGGTTCACTTTGCACCGACGGTGCTCCGAAGGGATACGGTCTCTTTATTGCCGAGGGCAATGAAATTACATGGCACTACCACTCCACCGGCGATAAGGAGAGCTATCAGATGAGGCTCTATACCGGAAGGGATGACAACTCTTTTAACGGATATGTTGTTGCCAATATATGGAACAGCGATTCTTCCTGGAGGGTTGAGCTTTATGAGGACGGGGTGAGCAAAGGGAGCATGGAGAGATTTTCGGCCTATGATCCTGATGCCAAAAAGATGTATTCTGACAGGGAGAAACTTGAGCACAAATGGATATATCCGTCAGTATCGGACCATTTCTACAGGGCAAAGCTCAACCCTCGGGCGAGAAAGGTTGAGGTGGTTGCCGTGGATCGTTACGGAAGGGAGTACAGAGAGTCTCTGCCCCAACTTTACGATGTAGTTGTCATCGGCGGAGGGACCAGCGGAACCACCGCAGGCATAAAGTCAGCAAGGCTTGGGGCCAGGACACTTATTGCCGAGGAGTTCGAGTGGCTGGGTGGTATGCTGACATCTGCAGGCGTGAGTGCATTTGACGGAAATTATAAGCTCAAGGGTGGATTCTGGGGTGAGTTCAGAGATTCTTTGAGCAGCTACTACGGCTCGGAAAGCGCATTGAAGACAGGGTGGGTGAGCAACATTCTCTTTGAACCGTCGGCAGGTGCCAAAATTTTGAAAAATATAGCATCCCGCGAGAAGGATCTGGAGGTTAAATTCCACACTACCGCCTCAAATTTTACAAGAGAGGGTGGTATTTGGAAGATATCTCTGAATGTCAACGGCAAAAAAGAGAGTGTTGAGGCCAGGGTGCTTATCGACGCCACAGAGCTGGGAGATGTGGCTGCCCGATTGGGGATTGGTTACCAGATAGGTATGGACTCGAGGAGTGTCACAGGTGAGGATATGGCACAGGAGAAGGAGAATGATATTATCCAGGATCTGACCTATGTGATGATACTCAAGGAGTATGACCGCGATATGACCATAAAGCAACCGGAGAACTACAACCCTTCGCTCTTCTACTGCTCCACAATTTGCGAGAAATGCAAGAATCCCAAGGAGAAGCAACGCCTTTGGAGTCCGGAGAAGATGATCACATACGGCAAACTCCCGAACGGCAAGTATATGATAAACTGGCCTATAGAGGGTAATGACTATTACACCAACATAATAGAACTTTCTCCCGAGCAGAGGGAGAGAGAGCTTGCCAAGGCAAAGGAGCATTCGCTCTCATTCCTTTACTATATCCAGACAGAACTGGGATTCAACAAGCTCGGTCTGGCAGACGACGAGTATCCGACTGCCGACAAGCTCCCGTTCATACCATATCACAGAGAGTCACGACGGATCAACGGTGTCGTGAGATTTACGGCTAACCATATATCTGAGCCATATATCCAGCCGGAAAAGCTTTACAGGACATCCGTTGCCGTTGGTGATTACCCTGTTGACCACCACCATACACGTTACACAGGCTGGGCGGAACTGCCCGACCTCCATTTTCACCCTGTGCCTTCATACGGGCTTCCGCTCGGGGTAATGATACCTCAGGGACGCGAGGGGCTGATTGTAGCCGAGAAATCGATATCTGTGAGCAACCTTGCAAACGGTACCACAAGGCTTCAACCGGTGGTGCTGCAGATCGGGGAGGCGGCCGGCACGCTTGCCGCTCTTGCCGTGAAGGACTCTCTCGATGTGGCTGAGGTAAGTGTCCGTGATGTGCAACGGAGCCTCCTGGCATCAGGCGGCTACCTGATGCCATACCTTGACCTGCCGGCCGCCCATCAGCATTTCAGGGCAATTCAGAGAATCGGCGTAACCGGAATCATCAAAGGCAAAGGGATGAACAAAGGGTGGGAGAACCAGACCTGGTTCATGACAGACTCACTGATTACAGCCCGCACGATTGCAGAGGGGCTTTCCGAGGTCTATCCGCAACTATCTGCAGAAGAGTATGGCGACAAGCCTGTGACTCTTTCACAGCTTTGCTCAATGATATCGAAGATTCAGACAACAAATTCCAATGACGGAACCACTCCGGGATCAATCATTAAAACACTCTCCAAAGAGTGGAGCGGGATGGGTCTCACGACTTTCAATCCTGCTAGGGCTTTGAACAGACTTGAGTGTGCTGTTGTTATTGATAAGATACTCGATCCTTTTTCAAATGTCAGGATTGACATTAAGGGTAACTATTTAAAATAAAGCATTATGAATTTAAAACCAATAGTGATCGTCCTCTCTTTACTGGCGGTCAACATCTCCATGGCACAAAACCGTGTGACAACCATTCCTGCAAACAACTCCAACATCCGTTACACAGGCCGTACGATGGTAAACAGTGACAACTCCGTCTCCTTTGACTGGAGCGGGACATATTTCGAGACAATATTCACAGGGGGTTATTGTGCAGTCAAGGTCTCGGATTCAAGGAAGAATTACTACAATCTTTTCATAGATGGTGAATTTATAAGAGTTGTGACCACTCACGGCAAAGACTCGACTATTGTCCTGGCAAAGGGGCTTGCCGGCAAGCAACATCTGCTCAGGATGCAGAAGAGGTCTGAGGCTGAGCAGGGCAGAACTACCGTTCACTCTTTTGATCTGGAAAAGGGGGCTTCGTTTGTCTCTTATTTCCCTTCCAGAACCAGGCATATTGAGTTTATCGGGAATTCAATCACTGCGGGTTACGGAACCGAGGGTAAGGTGAAGACCGAGCCTTTCAAGGCTGAGACTGAGAATTGTAATCTTGCTTACGGGGCTATCATTTCAAGGTATTTTGATGCTGACTACACTTTTATTGCTCATTCGGGCAGGGGTGCTGTGAGGAATTACGGGGACAAGAACCGGGTTTCGAAGAATACGATGCGGGAGAGGATGATGAATACTTTTGACGAGGATTCGACTTTTAAATGGGATTTCAAGGGTTATAAGCCGGATTTGATTGTGATTAATCTTGGTTCGAATGATTTTTCGACTAATCCTCATCCTCTTCGTGAGGAGTTTTTGGGGGCTTATTCTGAGATTTTACTGCGTTTGAGGGGTGTTTATGGGGCTGATGTTCCTGTTCTTTGTGTTGCTCCGCCTAAGGGTCCTGCGTTTGATTTTATCCGGGATTTTGTACGGGATTCTAAGGATGCGAGGCTTGGGTTTGCGGCGTATTTGAACGGGGTTTATAATGATGGTTCTGATCAGGGTTCTTCTGGGCATCCGAATTATGAGGGTCAGAAGAAGATCGCGATGAATCTGATCCCTTACATCTCCACCCTCACCGGCTGGCCTCTGACCGGCAAGGTGATTGAGTAATCCTGTATGCTATTGTCTTAGTCACAGAAATGTGACTCTTTACAAGAATTATGTCTCCATTTAATGGGTTATAGTTTGAATCAGTTTGACATAACCTTGCGCTCGACATCTTCTTTGTTTTATCATTTTGATTAAAGGAAAGTAATTCTTTTCTATGTTGCTGCCCATTTAATACTGAACCACTATTCCCATTGCGAGCTGCTCTTTTCTTTTATATCGAAGCCGGCATGGGGCGGGCGGAGCCGTGTCTCCAAGGCTGTTGCTGCTTAGGCTGTCCAAATCAAAATGCTAACTCGCCTTCGGCTCAGACAGACGCATTTTGCTAAGTACAGCCGTCAGCGCAACTAATCGCCTTGTTCGCACAACGCTCCGCCCACCTCATGCCGTACTTCTATTTTGAAAAGAGCAGCGGGGTGGAATTGTTGATTTTTCTGTCAATAAACGGGACAATCAGTCGATGATATTAAGCCAATACTCTTTTCAATTTTCAGGTCAATCACTCGGATCATAATCAAGTCAGTCAAAGGGCCAATCACTCGGGCTTATATTTAAACCACAGGGTCAAAAAATAGATTTATCGTGTCTTTTTGCACAGGCCAGTTCCTAATCGGGCCAGAATCCCGTAACCACCCTCTTCTTGGATTCATCGCCTAATCTTATGCGAGAAATTCTCATCAAAAATTCTCTCAAAAGCCCGCCTTTTCTAACGTGCCACCAATCGCCCCACATCTGGATTACCATCAATAAAGAGCAATAATTCTTCAATTTTCTATTTCTCAGAAAATTAAATTTTTACAGAAACTTATCAACACTCCGTTGAATTTCAAGAATCGACAAAATATTTTTTATATCTTTATATGGTTCTGCCATACAGCAGTTTACCTGTGTGAATTCCCGAAACCTCGCCCCAAACTTAGTTTTACGATAATTGTAGCTAGAAAATATATAAGCTCCAGTACAACATAAAGAGTTGAAAGCAATGTGAAAATTTATAAATATTGTCCAAAAAACATAGTGCAAGACCTCATAATCATCGATTTGAAGTAATTTAAACAACTATCGCCAAGGTGGGCGTAATCATATAATATACATAGATATATGGTAAAAACAATTGATAAAATTGATGCGCTAATTTTCATAGATACAAATATTTTGCTTGATTTTTATCGCATAAGAAAAAGTGATATAAGCCTTAAGTATCTGCAAGAGATGGAAAATCATAAAGGAATTCTGATTTTGACCAATCAAGTTGAAATGGAATTTCGAAAAAACAGACAAAAGGTCATCTTAGAAACGATTGCTGAAGTAAATAAGATATCAGCAGGAAATCTTAATATTCCAACAATTCTTTCTGATGCTAAACCTGTTGAGATGCTTAGGAGAGCTCAAAGACAAATTGCGACGCAACAGAAAAAGATAAAAGAAAGAATTGATAAATTACTTGCAAATCCAGGAACTCAGGATAAAGTTTTTCAAACTTTACAAAAAATTTTTAAAACACCAAGCGAATACAATTTAAATAGAGATAATAATAAGCGATTTACTATTAGGCGATTAGCACTAAGGAGGTTTTACCTAGGATACCCACCAAGAAAAAATGAAGATAATTCTATTGGTGATGCAATAAACTGGGAATGGATAATTGATTGTGCTTCCAGGACAGATAAACATATAATTTTAGTAACGAGAGATTGTGATTTCGGAATTATCTATGGTGAAAATTCATACCTAAATGATTGGCTTCAAATAGAATTTAAAGAGAGAATAAGTCAAAAGAGAAAAATTATCCTGACGGATAAACTTAGTACAGCATTCAAGCTTGTTGAAATCCCAGTGACAACAGAAATGATAGAAGAAGAAAATACTATTATCTCAGAAAGAATTATTGAATCAGAAGAGCAAAATGAAATGAATGAATATAGAGTTGTGCGGAATCGTCAACGTTTAAAACTGTTGCAAGAATATTTAAGCAATAATTATGAAAACAAATAACTGCGTCCAACAAGGGGTGTGAATAATTGCATGTTCAAGCGGCTATTATAGGGTTGTAACCTTTGTAACTTGACATCAAAATGCTTAGAAAAAGGCACTCATCATACCCCCAACAGTTAGCCACACGCTTGACAACCTAAAACTAATAAAATACTCAGAATTATGAGAGCAACAAGACACAAAATATCATTATTGAAGAATAGGATTTCAGAGATCTTGCCAGATGATCATGACATTTTCGGATATGCAGGAATAAGTAAAACTTTGATTTTAGATTCGTTAAATGAAAGCTACAATTCGTTATTAGTATTGGATGAATACAATGATAGATTTGAAACTATAATAGCAAAGAGAAATGTTGCTCAATTCATAGATAATGCTAATAATTACCTTATTGACGCCTTTAAATCTGACATAGCTGTTGAAAAGTTTAATGACTTCTTGATTAATATCTCACAGATAAGATTTTTTCTTAAAGAAGCATATATCACATTATCTGAAAAGCCATTAAGACTGGATATTGAAATAAAACAGGCAAAATCTGTGTTAGAGGAGTTAGTAAATGATTTAGAAGAAATCAAGAACTTAAAGAAAGAAATAGATGAAATGAAAGCTAATTCATCTGAGTTTATTGGTGATTTAGAAACCAAGCATAAAACTGCATTAGAAAATGATAATATAATTAGTGAAGCTGTTGAAAGAATTGTATCTATTGATTCTGAATTAGAAGGAACTGCTGAAAAAATAAATATTTGGAAATCTGAGATTCAGACCGTAAAGGAGGACATTAGTACTAAACAAGCAGAAATAGCTAAACTAAAAATTGAAACAGAACAAATACAAGCTAAAAACAAAGAAAATCAGCTGCATATAAATGATTTTTCAAACTTGCTTACTGAACAGCTAAATACAAATAGCATGCAACAAGATTATATTCAGAAAACAATAGAAGATGTGAGTAGGGCTGGAATGGCTGGTTCGTTTAAGAAACGTAAAGATGAATTAAGATGGACTCAATTTACATGGGCTTTCATGACTATAATTTCTGTTGGAGGCCTAATCTGTTTATCATACTCTATTGTAAAACCCTTGCTGGATGGCCAAGAAATAAATTTGAATCAATTATATTTTAAAATTCCTGTGATTGCCTCGGCTGTGTGGTTAGGCTGGTTCTGTTCTAAGCAATATGGATTTACTACAAGAATACGGGAAGATTATGCTTATAAATATGCAATTTCTTTAGCATTTGAAGGCTATAAAAATGAGACACGGGAGATAGATGGAGATTTGCTTCAGAAATTAGTACAACTAACAATATTTAATATATCTAAAAACCCTGTTAATATTTTTGATACTAATAATAATCATGGAACACCTTATAATGAGATGTTTGATAGTATTATAAAAAGATTTTTTGGAAATAAAAATGACGAAAATGAATAACAATTTTACTCAACATATTGTATAAATCAATGCGATTTAGGTGGATGGTTCGGCTTTTCTGCCTGAATAGACGTGACTAATAATTGCGAAGCCAGCATTGCCCAATATTTCATACACACAACTGTTAGGTTTAAGTGAAGAAAAGCCAACGACAGTTTAACTACAAAACGAAAAAGAGAAATGAATAATAAACATACAAAACAACACATTTGCAATTCGCAAAAACCGAAGTACAGCCAAAGTTTGCAAAAGAGCTGTTTTCTTGCTGGAGCACCCGAGGATAATTGTAACTTTAGGGGTTTAATTTAAGGACTTAGAGATTATAATGGCAAAAAAGAACGGAAACGATAAATCAATTGAAGTAACCCTTTGGGATGCAGCAAATAAATTGAGGGGAAGTGTTGAACCAGCAGAATACAAACACGTAGTTTTGGGACTGATATTTTTAAAGTTTGCGAGCGATAAATTTGAAAACCATCGAGCCAAACTAATTGCCGAAGGCAAACAAAAGTATATTGAGATGGCTGACTTCTATAACATGAGCAATGTGTTCTTCTTGGAGGAAACCAGCCGCTGGAGTTACCTGATTAAAAAATCAAAACAAGATAATATTGCACTGTTGATCGACACAGCATTGCATAATATTGAGAAAAACAATAAAGCACTAAAAGGCGCATTGCCAGATAACTACTTTTCTCGTTTGGGATTGGATGTTACTAAATTGGCTTCGTTGCTCGATACTATCAATGACATAGATACAACCAAAGATCCAAAACAGGATGTGGTAGGGAAAGTGTATGAATACTTTCTTTCAAAATTTGCATTGGCAGAGGGAAAAGGAAAAGGAGAATTTTACACGCCAAAAAGCATTGTAAACCTAATTGCCGAAATGATTGAACCGTACAAAGGCATAATTTATGATCCTGCTTGTGGTTCAGGTGGTATGTTTGTACAGTCGGTTAAGTTTATTGAGGCACACCACGGAAACAAAAAAGAGGTTTCCATTTACGGACAGGAATACACCAACACCACATACAAATTGGCAAAGATGAACCTTGCAATTCGTGGGATTTCAGGCAATCTTGGAGAAAAAGCAGCCAATACTTTTCTGGACGACCAGCACAAAGATCTCAAAGCCGATTTCATTATGGCAAATCCACCGTTTAACCAAAAGGATTGGCGAGCCGAAAACGAATTATTGGACGATCCTCGCTGGCAGGGTTACGATGTTCCACCAAAAAGCAATGCCAATTATGGTTGGATTTTGAATATGGTTTCGAAACTTAGCGATAACGGAGTAGCCGGTTTTATTTTGGCAAACGGTGCTTTAAGTGGAGGTGGCGACGAATACAAAATACGCCGTAAACTTGTTGAAAACCATTTGGTGGAAGCCATTTTGGTTTTGCCACGTAATTTGTTTTATACCACAGATATTAGTGTTACACTTTGGATTGTAAACAAAAACAAGAAAACACAAATCAAACAAATAGGCGACGAGATACGCCAATACCGCGACCGTGAAACCGAGATCCTGTTTATGGATTTACGCCAGATGGGAGAACCTTTTGAAAAGAAATACACCCAGTTTTCTGATAACGACATTAAAAAAGTGGTGAGCACATACCACCAATGGCAGGCCAAAGAAATTGAAAACATTCCTGAGTTCTGCTATTCTGCTTCATTTGACGAAGTTGCCAAAAAAGACTTTTCACTCGTTCCTAGCAAATACATAGAGTTTGTAAACCGTGACGAGAATATAGACTTTGACGAAAAAATGAAAGTTATTCAAAAAGAAATAGGTGAGCTGTTAAAAGCCGAAGCTCAATCGAAAGTCGATTTATTGAACATATTTAAAGAATTAGGGTATGAAATACTTTAAATAAATAGTCGAATGAAGACTAGTAAAGACATTATTGACCTATTAGAAAACAAAATTAAATATGATGGATTACGATTGCCATCATATATAGATTTTAATATAAATAATAGGATTCTTTTAATATCTCTAGGTAAAAGAAACTCTAAAAATGGTGTGATTTATTCTTGTTGTGTAAATATGCAAAGTGATGAAGCAGCATTTGAAGGGTGGAGTATCTGTTTGAAGCACCATTTAAGCAAGTACATTGATTTTGTGGTTTTGAGTTGGGAAAAACCAATACAAATGACCGGAAACCAGCAATTGCATTATAACCGATTTGCATACAGGGTAATTCGTTTTAAGCAAATGTATAAATGGTTTGATATTGCAGCTGTTAATAAAAATGAATTAACCGAATTTGAAAAAACAATGAAGGATTTGGTTATAAATACGCCATTAAAAGAAGCTTCTGAAACATCAGATGCAAGCTCAAAGGAAAAGCAAATTGAATACAATCCACATAACTTGGATTTTATCAAGGACTATTTTAAATTGCATTATATCAACCACCAACTGCCTGTGGGTGTGAAAAAAAATAATAGAAACTTTTTTACTGGTCGTTCCAGTGCCATTGATATCTGGGGCATTGACAATCAAAGCAATCTTAATATTTACGAACTGAAACTCAACAACAATTATAAGGTTGGAATTATTTCAGAATTGCTGTTTTATTCGGAAGTTATGCATGATCTGTTTATTACAAAACAAATTAATCCACCTTCTAAAATCAGGAAGATTCGCAATTCTGAGTTGCTTTATGGAAATTCTGCAATTACAATTAAGGCTATAAAATCCTATTTTTTATTTGACAAACTTCATCCAATGGTTGTGGGTACAACGGCACTTATCAATTCCAATAACTTTGGACTTAAGTTCTTTAATGCTCAATACAAATTAACTCCATGCACCTTCGATATTAACAAAGTTTACTACAAAGGAGCTTTTCAGATGGAAGAAGAAATCAAACAAACTTCATGTCGAACGAAAAATAAACTTGCTGGAAACAAATACATACTGCGAAATTGTGATGAAAATTTGCATGAAAGCATTCGACATGAAGCGAAACTTTATTTTAAGGAAAATGAAATAGCATGGTGGAAGTATGGGGATAATTCGGATAGAAACCCAACAAATCATATGGTTTCTTCTCAGATTCAGTGTCTAAATTATTTGTTCGCCTTAATAAAAGACAAAGTATCCATGATCAAATTGGCTCAACTTTTTGATCCAGAAATTGATGATGTTCTACCTAGTATTGGTGATAAAGATTCCGGATACATCGCATTTGAATTTATTTATGACAATGCTACACTTTTAGGAGAAAATGACACTAATGCTAATCGTGGTGAATATTGCACCTCAATTGATGCTTTTGTTATAGGGTTGAAACAAGGGAAAAAAATACTCATTCCAATTGAATGGAAATATACCGAAGAATATCAAACATGCGAAAACAAGGCATTAGAACCAAGAAGAGGGGAAACCAGACAAAATCGGTATAATAAGTTAATTGCAAAATCGGATCAACTCAAAACACCCGAAAGTTTTGAGGAATCAGTTTTTTATTACGAACCATTTTACGAGTTGATGCGACAAACACTTTTGGTTGAACAGATGGTGAAAATAGGGATTGCAAACGATTTTCTACATATCCTGGTGGTACCTTCAGAAAACAAAGATTTGCTTGACAACAACTATACTTTCACAAACAACGATTTACAAACAACTTGGCTAGATTCTCTTTCCGATCAATCGAAATTTAGAATTATCGACAGCAGACAGATCCTACATTTAATTGAGAATCTTATTGGTTATTCAAAACTTGCAACCTATCTTAAATCACGTTATTAATTGAAACTATGTCCAGAGCAAACTATAAACCACTTGGCAAATATATCCGACCTGTTGAAGGTCGTAATTCAGATTTGCACGATATACCTTTAATGGGATTGAGCATTAACAAGGTTTTTATCCCTTCAATTGCCAACACAATTGGAACGGATATGTCAACTTATAGAATTGTTGAAAGGAATCAATTTGCTTATGGTCCTGTAACATCAAGGAACGGGGATAAAATTACCATTGCATTGTTTAATGAATATGACAAGGCACTTATTTCGCAGGCATATATACCATTTGAAGTAAAAGACATCAATGAGCTCGATCCCGAATATTTAATGATGTGGTTTCGCCGACCTGAATTTGACCGCTATGCACGGTTTAAAAGCCACGGCAGTGCGCGGGAAATATTTGATTGGGAAGAGATGTGCAACACGCTTTTACCCGTTCCCCACATTGACAAACAACGCGAAATTGTAAAAGAATACAACACCATACAAAACCGCATAAACCTGAACAACCAACTGATCCAAAAACTGGAAGAAACCGCTCAGGCAATTTACAGGGAGTGGTTTGTGGAGGAGGACAGTGACGAGTTAACATTTCTAAAAGATTACGTTGAAACAAATCCAAAGCTTGATATTAGGAAAGGGAAAATAGCACCATACATTGAAATGGCTAATCTTTCCGAAACCTCTATGTGCATAAATGGAAAAGCTGAGAGAGAATACCAAGGTGGCTCAAGATTTCAAAATCATGATACTCTCTTAGCTAGAATAACTCCGTGTTTAGAAAATGGTAAAACTGCATTTGTAAATATTTTGAAGGAAAACGAAGTTGCAACTGGTTCAACTGAATTTATTGTAATGCGAGCAAAAATGAATGTTAGCCCTTTTTGGGTTTATTGTTTAGCAAAAGATGAAGGATTTAGGACTTATGCAATAAGTAGTATGGTTGGTTCATCTGGTAGACAAAGGGTTCACGAAAAGTATCTTGAAGAATACAAGCTCCCCAAAATTGACAACTATAAAATGATTGATTTTCACAAAGCATCAAGACCAATATTTGAAACAGTAAAATTGAAATCACTAGAAAACCAAAAGCTAACAGAATTTAAAGAATTGCTTCTTTCAAAATTAGCAACAGTAGTGTAAAGTAATAAGGCTATGTTTATAAAAAGTATCCAAATAAAAAATTTCAAGCTATTCTCACCATCTGAGTTTTTTGAGATTAGCGATTTGAACATTCCTGATGGTCAAAACAAAGGTTCTGGACTAACTATTTTTGTGGGTGAAAATGGTTGTGGTAAATCAACACTATTGGATGCTTTTGCAATGCCTTATGTTTCTTATAAAACTGATTCTTTTTCCATATCTGATATTAATAATCCGAGTGAGAAAGTAGAAATTAATATCCTAACAAATCAAGTTTACACATACAAAGGAACTATGCCAAGAGTTGAATACAAAGGCAAAGGTTTTTCTTTCTTAGGTGGCATTAGGTCAAGAGGTACAAGCGGATACCTTGCTTCAATGGTTGTTACAGACCAAAAATATATAAAAGCAGACGGTGAAACAAAACCTCTAGATAATACACCAGATTTAAGACTTGCAGTAAACAATCCTTGGAGTGGTTCAAGATTCAGTGAAATTGAATATTTAATTCTCGATAAAAACAGAACTTTTCAAACAAGAAAGGGAACATATAACGATACTCGTTTTGATAGGATAATGGAGGATTTAAACTATCAATACTTACAAAAAGAAAACACTCCAATTGATTGTAATGATAGCTTGAAAGAGGTTAAGGAGCTTGAAAACAGAGGGGTATTTGTGGGAATTGGCGAAGCTATTGCTAAATTTTCAGAGCTAAGTGGTAAAGATTTAAAGTTGAAATTAATTGATAACTGGAAACCCTTTACAAATGCATTTTTCGGCACAGATAAAGAGAACTTACAATCTATTCCATTAAACCAATTAGGTTCTGGATATGAAATGATTTTTTCACTTATTTATTCATATTATCTCTCAAAAAAGGGAAATAAAAAATTAATTGTTCTAATTGATGAACCAGAACTTCATCTACACCCGAAATTACAGTCTGATTTTGTAGAACTTTTATTGGAATTCTCTAAAGATTCACAAATTATTCTTACAACTCATTCTCCATTATTTATAAAACAATCAATGAGTAATAGTAATGTTCAGGTTAAAATTTTGACAAAAACAAATGACTCTGTTTCTGTTGCAAACCCGGATTTAGCATTATTGCCTTATGTTTCTGCTAATGAAGTTAATTTTATTGCCTTTAAACTTGCTACGGAAGAGTACCATAATGAGCTATATGAAAGGCTTATGCAATTAAAAGCAACAACTAATAAAATAAAAGATTTTGATGTTTCTTTTTTTCAAACTGAAAAAGGAGAACCCAAAAATTCACCTTGGATGGGGCATCAAAATGAAGTTACTATACATACATTTATAAGAAATCAAATTCATCATCGTACTGAAAACGGCAAAGCAGAATACAAGGATTTGAAGGATTCTGTTGAGAAAATGCGTCAATATTTAATTGAAATAAATGATTCGAACTAAATATAATTCACCCAAGAAATAATTAATAGACATTTACCTAATTTTGGGGCAAGAAGAAAATTAATAGGATGAAAAACTGGATACCTAAAGCAATACAATGGTTGGATAAGTCGCTTGGCAAAGTGCCGGGGGAACTAAATGAGATTGACTGGAAAGCCAGCCTTTCACCCAATAATGATAAACTCTGCAAACACATTGCTGCTTTTGCTAACCTGCCTGGTGGTGGTTATTTGGCATTTGGTATTGATAACAACACAGGAACCATTTCAGGCATTACCAAACCAGATGCTGATACTATTGTAGAGCGGTTGGCTTCACTTTGTCGGGATGGTGTTGATCCGTTGGTAAGCATAGACCATAGCATAGAAGATTTTAGAGGATTGCCAGTGTTGTTTGTTTACATTAAAGAAAGTGCCATCAAACCCGTTCATTTGAAAGGGCAAAGTATTGAAGAATCTTTTATACGAAGTGGCGGCACAACACGCAAGGCTTCTCGGCAAGAAGTGGGTTCTTTAATGCTTAACAGCAAATCGCCAACTTGGGAGGAATTGCATTCCTCCAAATTACTCAATGAGGTTGAGGTAATTACGCTACTGGAATACGATAAGGTATTACAAATGCTTGGTAAGCCTGTCCCTTCTAACATTCCAGAAATAATGCAATGGCTGAAAGAGGAAAAGATGATTGAAGATGTTGATGGTAAGGGGTACTACATTACAAACTTTGGAGCGATTACAGCTGCAAAGGACCTTAACAGATTTGACGGATTGAGTCGTAAAGCGGTAAGATTGATTAAATATGAAGGAAAAAACAAATCTGCCGGAAGTAAAGAATATCCCGAGATAAAAGGTTATGCTATTGGTTTTGAAGGGTTGATACAGTTTATTAAAGGGCTCCTGCCAGGAAGTGAAATAATTAAAAATGCCTTGCGTCACGAAACATCGGTTTATCCTGAAATAGCCATTCGCGAATTGGCTGCTAATTGCCTGATTCATCAGGATTTTTCCATACGAGGCAGTGGCCCTATGATTGAAATTTTTGAAGATCGAATTGAGTTTACCAACCCAGGGAAATTGCTTCCATCTAAGAAATTGGATAGGCTTATCCGAACCACGCCTGAATCACGTAATGAAATTCTAGCAGCCGCTTTTCGTAGATATAACATTTGCGAAGAGAGAGGCTCTGGGTTTGAAAAAACTGTAATCGCCATTGAGCTATACGGATTGCCCCCATTAAAGTTTGAAGAGTCAGAAAATGCTTTTAAGGTAACACTGTTCTCGCCTCGTAAATTCGCCAAAATGAGTAATGAAGAACGTATTGAGGCCAGCTATCAACACAGTGTCATTATGTATTTTGCGGAGGGTGGGTTTAACAATACTTCACTCCGTAAACGATTTGGGATGCACGACAAACAAGCTGCACAGATTTCTAAACTTATTAAAGATGCTATTGAAGTTGGGAAAATTAAACCTAAAGACCCTGAGCGTGAATCAAAAAAGTTTAGTTTATATGTGCCTTATTGGGCTTAATTTATTTAACCGGCAAATAGAACTAAAAATGAAATCGTTGAAAATCAATCATTATTTATTTAATCCGAATTTGGAAAACGATTGGAGTTTATTTAATCAACTTACTGTCACGAGAGGCAAAGGTCAGATAGTCAGCGACATGTTATTTAACTTGAATCCGGAAAATCAATTTAGACCATAAAAAGCAATCAATGAAATCAACTACTGTTGAACTTCGTTTCACCGAAGAAAAATTAGAACGGGCATTTACCGAGTTATTGGGGCAAGAAGGTTTTCCCCACCATTTGGGCATTACCATTGCCCGCAGGCCTGATGAAGTATTGATTGAAGAAGATTTGCAAAACTATCTGTTAAATCAATATGCAGGTCAGGGCATTACGCTAAATGAGGTCAAATCTATTATTCTTCAACTCAAGTCGCTTCCTGCTTCAGACCTTTACGAGAGCAACAAAACATTTTTAAGAATGCTGGCCGATGGTTTCATACTTAAAAGAGAAGACCGCAGCAAAAAAGATATTTACATTCAGTTCATTAATTATACAGGATTAAACAAACACCGCCAACCAGAAGCAGAACAATTAATCTCTATAGCAGCAGAACCAGAAGAACAATATCCGCCAGACACGAACATTTATAAGTTTGTCAACCAACTTGAAATTATTGGAACGGAAAAACGTATCCCCGATGGCATTATTTACATCAATGGCCTGCCTTTGGTGGTTTTTGAATTTAAAAGTGCCATTCGTGAAGAAGCCACTATTTATGATGCCTTCAAACAATTAACAGTTCGTTATCGTAGGGATATTCCTGAACTGTTTAAATACAATACTTTTTGCGTTATCAGCGATGGAATAAACAATAAGGCTGGTTCGTTTTTTGCCCCTTACGATTTCTTCTATGCGTGGCGCAGAGTGGCAGGTTTGGCAAAAGATGTAGATGGTATAGATTCTATGTATACACTCGTGCAGGGGATGTTTAATAAAAACCGTTTGCGTGATATTATCCGAAACTTTATTTACTTGCCTGATTCTAGCAAGAAAGAAGAAAAGATTGTTTGTCGCTATCCGCAATATTACGCTGCAAGAACTTTGTACGAGAATATAAAAAAAGCCCAGAAACCCAAAGGAGATGGAAAAGGTGGAACTTACTTTGGTGCTACAGGTTGCGGTAAAAGTTTTACAATGCTTTATCTGACAAGGCTATTGATGAAAAGCGAATACTTTGAAAGTCCGACCATAGTATTGATAACCGACCGCACCGATTTAGACGACCAACTTTCGGAACAATTCATAAACGCAAAATGTTTTATTGGGGACAATGCTGTGGAAAGCGTTGAAAGTCGAGCCGATTTGAGAACAAAACTTCAAGGTAGGCAAAGCGGAGGGGTATTCTTAACAACTATTCACAAGTTTACAGAAGATACCGAATTGCTCACCGAACGAAACAATGTGATTTGCATATCAGACGAAGCTCACCGCAGCCAGGTAAACCTCGACCAAAAAATTAAAGTAACCGAAGAAGGGGTTAAAAAAACTTTTGGTTTCGCTAAGTACTTACACGATTCATTACCCAACGCCACTTTCGTTGGTTTCACAGGTACGCCTATTGATGCAACGCTTGATGTATTCGGCAAAGTGGTTGATGCCTACACTATGTCAGAATCGGTAAAAGATGAAATCACTGTTCGGATTGTGTATGAAGGAAGGGCAGCTAAAGTAGCTTTGAAAAATGGCGAGTTAGAGAAGATTGAAAAATACTATAAAGAGGCTGCTGAACAGGGGGCAAACGAATATCAAATTGACAAGAGTAAACAGGAAACAGCAAATATGTATGCCATTCTTGGCGACCCCGACCGATTGCAAGCCGTTGCAGTCGATTTTGTTGATCACTACGAAAATCGAATCTCAGAAGGGGCTACTGTAAAAGGAAAAGCAATGTTTGTGAGCTGCAACCGAGAAATTGCTTATGATCTATTCAAAAGAATAATCGCACTTCGTCCCGAATGGAACGAAATAAGAGAAGCCGAAGAAGGTGCACAAATTACAGACAAAGACAGGCGGGAATTAAAACCTATTGAACGCATTAAATTGGTAATGACCAGAAGCAAGGACGACCCGAAAGAACTATGGGATATGTTGGGAACTTCTGATGACCGCAGAGAACTTGACCGTCAATTCAAAAATCCAAAGTCTAACTTTAAAATTGCTATTGTGGTTGATATGTGGCTGACTGGTTTTGATGTTCCTTTCTTGGATAGTATATACATTGATAAGCCAATTCAGCAACATAATCTTATCCAAACCATTTCAAGGGTAAACCGCAAGTTTGAAGGCAAGAACAAAGGTCTGGCAGTCGATTATATCGGCATTAAAAAACAAATGAACCTTGCCCTTGCCAAATATAATAAAGGGGATAAAGACAACTTCGAAGAAATTGAACAATCATTGGTTGTTATCCGCGACTATTTGGATTTGTTGGCAAAACTGATGCATAAGTTTGATAGTTCAAAATACTTTAAAGGCAGCACTATTGAGCAATTACACTCTCTGAATTTGGCAGCTGAGTTTGTGCAACAGACGAAAGAGTTGGAAACCCGATTTATGGGTATGGTTCAACGATTAAAAGCTGCTTATGATATTTGTGCCGGAAGCGAAAAACTGACACAATCAGAAAGAGATTACACGCACTTTTATTTGGCTGTCCGTTCTATCGTTTTCAAACTTACCACAGGCATTGCACCCGACACGGCACAAATGAACGCAAAAGTCCGAGAAATGATAAAAGATGCTTTGCAAAGTGATGGGGTTGAAGAGATATTCAAACTTGGTGATGAAGTTGAAAAAGAACAAGATCTTTTTGATGAAGATTATTTGGCAAAAATTGATAAAATCAAATTGCCGAATACTAAGATCAAATTATTACAGCAGCTTTTAGCAAAAGTAATAGGAGAAATAAGAAAAGTAAATCGTGTGAAAGGAATTGACTTTTCAAGAAAGATGCAAGTCATTGTTGACCGATACAACAATCGTGATGCAAACGACATTTTAAGAAGTGAGGTTTACGAAGAGATGGCAGTGAATATATCACATCAAATAGGCCACTGTATCACTCACAAATGAGCCACCAAGAAAGAGCTGTAAACTTGACATAAAAGTATTAATTTTTTTTCTGTTTTCTTCTCATTGATTC